>WNFT01000016.1_pt1 | contig 95743 bp, 88 predicted proteins | sample 5400191 | NCBI WGS metagenome assembly WNFT01 (sample SAMN13153359, study PRJNA577476) | soil metagenome | isolation source: 80 cm saprolite under Madrone tree | place: USA:California | collected 2016-06-14 | reverse complement strand
AGGCTCGGACACCGTGGAAAGGACGGCACTTACAGGATGAAACCGTTGAAACCCAGCCAAATCATCACTTTCCGCCCGATTCCATTACAGCCGGTTTGTGGTTTCCCTGCCACAAAACCATTTATGAGATAAGTTCTAGATCAAGGGTGAGTTGTGGACCAATTGCGGCGGCAAAGGAAGGATTGGTGAAAATCGCTGAAACCAACAGCGGCGCGCAAAGGCTTCCCAGCCTGGTTAGAATTCGCAAGAACAAGTATGCGCGAGGTCGCATGGCCGAATTTTCGACGCGCCGTCGAGCCTTCCGGGACTTTCGTAATCGCGTGGTATTTAACTACCGGATATATTCTCAGCCGAGACTCTAGGAGCATACTTCCAGGCTGTCAAATGTTTTTATGAATGCGCCGGGCGTAAAGAGATTCTGGTGCGTCCCTCAGCCTTGCGTTGAGAACGGGATTTGATTTTCCATTTGAAATACAAGCAGATCCCTGCGAAACGCTTAAAGACAAATGCCGTAACTCTTTAGCGTCTGCTTTGCAGGAGTTCGCAATTCTCGACGCACTTCACGAATTGCATCTCGATTTCGGCTTTCTTATGAGGGACTTTCCCGTTGTCTTCCGGCGCCACGATCAGCGATTGCGGGCCATCGGCCAGATTAAAGGTGCACTGGAACTCCAGAGACTGGACGCCGCGCTGCTGGCAGGGATTCTTCTCGAGCGCGGGCTCGAACATCTCCGGCTTGGCATGCAACTGGTTGGCGACATCCGACGGCAGCATCGCCACCACCATCGGAACAGGGGACTTGATCTTGATGCTGACCTGCGCACCGTCATGGTCCGGCGTGAACCCGCCATACACTTTCAGGAACGACGTCAGCTGATACTTCTCTTTGACCTGCCAAGTCCACCGAAACTCCGGCTGGACGCAATTTTCCACACACAGCCAGCGGAAGTATTGGATGTGCACGTCGTTGGGCGCTTTGAACTGCCGCTTGGCCGATTCCCGCTCCGCCATTACGGCCGCGATTCCCGTGATTCCCGCGCCCACTGCGCGCTCGACCCTATTACTCGGGTCCAGGACCGCGCCGAGTCCGGCAAACACCGCGTGATCGGGACTGTAGCGCTCGTCGCGAATGATCAGCGTCATGGACACGGGCGGGACGAAACAAGTGTACCTAGTCTCTACCACATGTTCTCTGGTGCACAACTGTTGCAGGCTGTTCAGGCTCTCGGGATGCTGCACCGCAGCGTTCCACTCTTCGGAATGCGCCAGGAATATCGTGACCGGCCGCTCCGATTTGATATCCACCTGCATATTGCCGCCGTCTCCGCTCGCGTGATACGTCTGCCCAGCATGATAGTTAGCAGGGTCCAGCCGCACATCCTCTTGATTGCCGGGCTGCCAGTTGAAAACTCGGTCTGGCTGCCGGCCAAATGACTGCGCGGAGAGAGCGCACATCAGCAAAAATGCGAAAAGGAACGCTATTTTGGTGTTTCTCATAGTAATTCCATTGAAACGCTAGGGCGCTTGGCCCGCAAGGGTTCCGTACGAGAGTGTCTCTTGGAAGTATCCTGACCGGTAGGACAGGACGTTGTTGCGACCGGGCCGGGAGACTGGATCTTTTCGCTCGTTCCGCTGCGCCACGTTAGCGGCGCACGCTCACCATCGCAGGATCGGCTTCATAGCCCTCATCCTGCACGGTCTTCTGCGCTTCTGCGGCGACGGCTTTTTCGTCCGCATTCTTCGGCAAGTTGCAATAGCGCCGAATCACTTCTTCTCCGTTCACAATGCGAACCAGCCACTTGCCCTTGCCTGCGTCCCAGGAAACTTCCACTTGATCGGCACGCATACTTGCCTCCTACTGCGCTTCAGAGCCCGACTCTTTATGAGCCGCATGTTCCGTGCTTTCGCGGCTTATCCTTCGCGCACCCTCGTTATACCACTCGGCTAGCCTTTGTTGTACGGGCACGCTGCCATTCGGCCGGTTTTCGCGGTGTTCAGTATTGAACAGACAAGGGCTGGGACGAAGTCATAGCTTCTACACGGATAGTGTGAAAAGGGAGAGTGTGCCCGCGACGAGAGTCGTTGGAGGCCTCCGAGGGCTCCGTTGCGGGCACACTATTCACACGGTGCACCGATTCTTTGCGCCGCGCAAAGCCTCTGCTAGAATCCATCCCATGAAAAGACGCACCCTGCTTCAATCGCTTCCCGCGGCAGCGTTGCTTCCAACCGCGGACTGGCTTGCCTCGGGACAAAGCAAGACGGGCTCCGCGCCATCCGCCACAACAGTCTACGAACTACGCATCTACCACGCTTACGAAGGCAAACTCGACGACCTGCTCCGCCGCTTTCGCGATCACACCACAAAACTCTTCGAGAAACACGGCATAAAAAACGTCGCCTACTGGACGCCCACGGACGATCCGCTGAAAGGCAAGACTCTTGTCTACATCCTTGCGCATCCGAGCCGCGAGGCTGCCACGGCCAACTGGGCGGCCTTCCGCGACGATCCCGAGTGGCAAAGCGTGCGCGACAAGTCCGAAGCGAACGGGAAAATCGTCGAAAAAGTGGATTCCACGTATCTGATGATGACCGACTTTTCCCCCAAGCTCCCTTAAATCAGCGTTTTGCGGGCGAATTCCCACAAGCCTGTGGAAAAATCGAGTTTTTATATTCTTCTCTAGGAATATGACTTGACAAGAATATACGTCTTGAGGCATATTCTCATTTGCCATGATAGAAACACTTCGAGCCTTGGCCGAGCCCAACCGTTTTCAGATCGTCGAACTGCTGCTTGACGGGCCACGGCCCGTCGGCGACATGGTCGATCGCCTGCACCTTCGCCAGCCGCAGGTGTCCAAACATCTGCGGGTGCTGAGTGACGCCGGACTGGTTGACGTTCGCGTTGACGCGCAGCGGCGGATTTATGCGCTGCGGCCCGAGCCGCTCCAGGAGCTTGAAGTGTGGATCGAGAGGTACCGGCGTCTTTGGGAGGGCAATTTCCAACGCCTGGACGCCCTTCTCGAAGAGCTGAAGAGCGACGAACGGAAGACCAAAGTGAAAAAGCGTGCACGAAGCGATAAAGGAGAGCAGCGATGATGAATAGTGGAACATTCAAAGTCACTACGCCCAGCGACCTCGAGATCGCGATGACGCGGGTGTTCAGCGCGCCGCGGCGATTGGTCTTTGACGCATTAACCAAGCCTGAACTGGTCAAGCAGTGGTTGCTGGGGCCGCCGGGCTGGACCATGCCGGTCTGCGAGATTGATTTGCGGGTGGGCGGCGCCTATCGCTACGTTTGGCGTAAAGACACCGGAAGAGAAATGGGGATGGGTGGGGTCTTCCGGGAGATCGTGCCGTTTGAGCGAGTGGTTTGTACCGAGTTGTTCGACGAGGCGTGGTACGCCGGTGAGGCGTTGGTATCGAACATCCTGGTCGAGCAGGGCGGCAAGACAACGCTTATAGTGACTTCGCGGTTTCAGTCGCGCGAGACCCGCGACGGTGTGCTCAAGTCCGGCATGGAGAGCGGGGTCGCCGTGAGCTACGACCGACTGGAGCAATTGCTGGCATCCCAGGGAACTGCCGGCATGGAGAAAGGAGCGAGGCCGTCATGAGCGAAACGAATCCTCCGCGCCGAATTGGCCGAAGCATTACCGCCGTGCTTGTGGGCATGATCGTGGGCATTGTAGCCACCATTGTCACCGACATTGTGCTGCACCAAATCGGTGTCTTCCCGCCATGGGGCGCGTCGCTGGTCGGCTACGACGGGGCCCTTGGACTTGCGACTCTCTACCGCGCCATCTACGGGATCGCGGCAAGCTACATCATTGCGCGGCTCGCGCCCGACAGGCCGATGCAGCACGCCCTGATAGGCGGGCTCCTTGGCCTCGTCGTGGGGATTGTGGGTGCCGTGGTCACTTGGAACAAAGGACCGGCATTCGGGCCTCACTGGTATCCAATCGCGCTCATTGTGCTTGCAATACCGCAAGCCTGGGTGGGCGGCCAACTCCACGCCATGCAGTTGAGGGCGCATCAACAGCATGACGGTCAGACTGACACAGGAGAGCAACGATGAAGAGGACGCATCGCGCTCGCCGCGCTCATCGACCGAAAAGAGCGCCTTCGCGCAATCGCGGTTCGAGGATGGGACGCAACTCCGCTCCGAAAAACGTTGACGAATACCTTGCACGCGTCCCGGAGCCCGCGCGAGCCACGTTGAACAAGATCCGCGCGGTGATTCGGTCCGTTGTGCCACGGGAATCTACCGAGACCATCAGTTATGGTATGCCAGCGTTCAAGCACGAGGGAATGCTGGTGTGGTTCGCCGCGTTCTCGAAGCACTGCAGCCTGTTCCCCACGGCCTCGGTAATCGAAGCGTTTAAGAACGAACTCAAGGGCTTCAACACATCCAAAGGGACCATTCAATTCCCCTTGGACGAGCCACTACCGGCAGCGCTTGTTAAGAAACTGGTGAAGGCGCGGGTCGCGCAGACAAAAAACCGCAAAGGCCATTGATTTAGGAAGGAAAAGATTTGGGCGCCGAGAATTTGCTTAGTACGTCAGCGACCAGCCGACTACGGTCATGGTCAGCACGAGCAGCAGCATCCCGGTGCTGACAATGCTCAAGACTCTTCCGTGGCCCAGGAGATAGTCGCGGGATTCAGGATCAATGCAGAGAACAATGGTGACGACCGTCACGACGCCCCAGGCCAGCAGGACCGGCGCTGCGGCATGCCGACCGATCATGGCGAAGAATTGGGCGGGAGGCTGTCCAGCGGGAATCCACCAGGGCAGCAGAGGCGCTACGCCTGCCGCCAGCGAAAACGTCAGCAATTTGCGCGTAAACCAGCCTTTGACTTTCGGCCGGGCTTCTTTCCATACGAAATAGTCCCAGGCCAGCAGACCGATGGCCAAGGGAACCCAGCCATACAGGGCGGCCTTCTGGTCGAACCAGTACCAGCCGCGAAACAAGAGTTGCCCATGTTTGGCCATCGCCAGCCGCGGCAATAAAAATACGCCCAGAATCGAGTTACAGAGCACGGCCACAAAAATTGTGACCAAACTCATGAATTGGAACCAGTACCGCGTGGGCACTCTTTTACAACGAGTACACACGGACTGTTTGGGCAGGAAGTTCAGTCCACAGCGGTCGCAATACACGGTTACTCTCCGCAGGAAGAGATTCAACCCCGCAATCCCCGTCAGGTTACTGCGTTTGCGGTTCCAAAAACTACTGGTCCGAGGGTCAGTTTTGGTCTCAGCCAATTTACTTGCACAAAAGTTTGGTCAGATTATTCCAAAGTGCACAGTTGAATCGCTTCGCGGCGCACAGTTGCTCGTTCGGGATGGCGTTTGGTACAGTGCCAATTCACGCGAGCGGACGCGCGAATCGCTGACGGAGAATCGAATGGAACTGCCGAAGTACGTTCTAGATATTCTGGTTTGTCCGGTATGTAAGGCGCGAGTGGAATTGCTCAACGATGGAACGGGCCTGAAGTGCGTCTCCTGCCGACGCATCTATCCGGTGCGCGATGATATTCCCGTCATGCTGCCGGAAGAAGCGAAGATCGCGGAGCAATAGACGTCAAGTGGCAGAAAATCGAATATAGCGCATGTCCACCAACATTGCCGACGCTGTTCCCCGGTTGAAACGATTGATCCCGCGACTTCGCGGCAAGCGCATCGGCGTGCTCGGCGACCTGATGCTGGACCGTTACCTGTGGGGAACGGCCTCGCGGCTGTCGCCTGAAGCGGCCGTGCCCGTCGTGGATTTCGTGGAGCAGAGCGAGTGCCTGGGCGGGGCCGGGAATGTGGCCGCAAACATCGCCGCGCTTGGAGGGCGCGTGGAGGCGTTCGGAGTTACCGGCAATGACGAGCCGGGGCGCGCTTTGCAGAAATGCCTTCGTGCCGCGAACATCGCAGATAAAGGCGTGATCGCCGATGCGAAACGCGTCACCACGGTAAAAACGCGAATCATCGCGCGGCACCAGCAGGTGGTTCGAGTCGATCACGAGCGGCGCGAGGCGCTGCGCACAGAAACCCAAGAAAAACTTCTGCGTTTGTTATTTACGGCACTCAAGAAACTTGATGCGCTGGTGCTTTCTGATTACGACAAAGGCCTGATCACGGATGATTTCGCCGACCGCGTTCTCAGCGCCGCACATCAATTGAACGTTCCGGTGTTCGTGGGCGTGAAGACGCGGAAACTCTATGCTTACCGCGGATCGCGTCTAGTCACCTGTAACGCAAAGGAGGCGAGCCTACTTGTGAACCGGGTACTGGGAGATGAGAAATCTTTCGAGGAAGCGGGCCGCTCACTGCTCGCGCATTTCGGTAGCGGCGCAGTGGTGATTACGCGCGGCGAAAAAGGCATGAGCGTGTTTGAGGAGTCCTCGCCTCGCCAGCTGCACGTTCCGGCGACGAGTTTTGAAGTGACCTACGCACGCGTGGGACAGGCGGGAATCGAACGCGGAGCGACAGGCCGGCAGGTCTTCGACGTCACGGGTGCCGGGGACACCGTCCTCAGCGTTCTTGCCCTTGCTATTGCAGCAGGAGCGCCGCTTGCCGACGCTGCCGTGCTTGCCAACACCGCTGCCGGAGTCGTTGTGGGCAAACTGGGCACGGCGAGCGTCAGCCTCGAGGAACTTGTCCACGCGCTCGACGACATTGAGCGGTAGCCGTAGAAATAGAAATTTCTGCTAAAACGATTCGGGTCAAGGAACGGGGAAGCTGAAAGACTTGTCAGAGGCCACGACCCAAACTTCGACGACTTTCGTTCTGCGACTTTTTTCTGTGTCCGAAGTGTCGGGCATTGGAGAAAAGGGGCTGACCTCAACTGTAATGGCAACGGCATTGGAACCGGTGGGGGCTTTGGCATGGAGAATCCTGTAGCTCTTCACCGGGCCGTAGTAGCCATCGGGTCCCCAGTCAGCGAGAAAATCCTTCATAGTGTAGGTCGGGCCGGGCTTCCAGAGTTGATAAGCCTTAGCGGTGTCGCCCGCGACAAGGGCGTCTAGGAAACGCTCCGCGGCCCTCTTTTCCGGGTAGTAGCGGAACGTGAACCATAACGCCACAATCGCGACCACAGCAAGCGCCGCGATCGTGAAAGCCATGGCCCGAGATTTATCTGGTTTATCGGCAGGTGGATCGAGAAGTGACATTCAGTGGTCTCCTGCCCCGCGAGCGTCGGAATCGAACTTGCCATTGCGACGGCGCCATCCCAGCGCCTTCCAGCAACAATAAAATCCTAACAGAGTCGGTGCGTCCGAGTAAAAGGCGGCAAATTGAATCTCTTGAAGCGGGTCAGCGTTTGAAAGACCGGCCGACCGAGTATTTTCATTGAAGCGGACTCAGGCGTCGAGGGCGCCGCCGGAGCCGGGGGGGAGCTCAATTTGGTATTTGGTGCGGGCCTTTTCGGCGTGCTGTTCGAGGGCTAGTTCGATCAGCTTATCTATGAGTTCGCGGAAGGGGATACCGCTGGCTTCCCAAAGTTTCGGGTACATGCTGATGGATGTGAAGCCAGGGATGGTATTCACTTCGTTGAGATAAATCTTGCCGCCTTTTTTCTCGAGAAAAAAATCGACGCGAGCCATACCGCTGAGTTCAAGGGAGCAGAAAGCGTCTACGGCGTACTCCTGGATTTTCTGCACTTGCGCGGGCTTGAGGTTCGCGGGAATCAGGAGCTGCGTGCCCTCTTCAAGATATTTCGCGGCGTAATCGTAGAATTCGCGGTGCGGCACGATTTCCCCGGGTACTGACGACTTCGGGTCATGATTGCCGAGGACGGAAACTTCAATTTCACGAGCGGTAACGGATTCCTCAACGAGAATTTTCATCGCAAACTCGCAAGCAAGATTCAACGCGGGGGCCAGTTCTTCGCGCGAGTGGACTTTGGTCATGCCGACGGAAGAGCCGAGGGTGGCGGGCTTCACGAAAACGGGATAACTGAACTTCAGCTCGACGGCGCCTTGAATTGCTTGCGGGTTGCTTTCCCAATCGTGACGGTGGACGGTGATCCAGGGCACGACCGGAATTTTCGCGACTTGAAGCAGGCGCTTGGCGACGTCTTTGTCCATGCCAATGGCGGAGCCGAGGACTCCAGCGCCGACGAAGGGAAGGCCTGCGAGGTCGAGCAGACCCTGGATCGTGCCGTCTTCGCCGAAGGTGCCGTGCATCACGGGAAAAACGACGTCGATGCGCTGGCCGCCGCCGCTGCCATCCAATCTTACGAGCGCCGCGTCGGTGGGGTCGGCGGTCATCATGACGCGCTGGCCGCCCTTGAGGACTTCGGGCAGCATCTTTTGCGCGCCTGCGCCGACGAGCCAGTGGCCTTCCTTGGTGATGCCAATGGGCACAGGTTCGTATTTGTCGGGGTCGAGCCCGCGAATTACGGATGCTGCTGAGGCGAGGGAGACTTCATGCTCGCCGGAACGGCCGCCGAAGAGGATACCAATGCGAAGTCTTTTCTTGTTGTCAGGGGTCACTATTCGATCTCATTCCGCTGGGTAGTGGAGCGGTCCAAGTTATCAGTTTTCAGTTATAAGTGAAAAAAGAGGATTGTTGGAGTGGTTGTTTTTCGTGCGGTTCTGATTAGACAACTCTTGCTTATCCGGTTGTTTCAGGTCGCCGCCAGCCCTGGCTGTGCATGCCCCGGCGAAGCCCAAGATGTCGTGGTTTGCTGAAGCAACCGGATAAGGAGAAGACAACTAATGACTGATCACAGAATTTTCTGGCCGAGGCCGGAGAGGACGAGCTCGACGCCGAGGAGGGCGGTGCGGTTGTGTTCGTCGAGAATGGGATTGATCTCGACGACTTCGAGGGAAACCATGGACTCGGTGTCGGCAATCATTTCCATGGCGAGATGGGCTTCGCGGTAGGTGACGCCGCCGCGGACGGGAGTGCCGACTCCTGGCGCGTCGGCGGGATCGACGAAATCCATATCGAGGCTGACGGCGATGCCGGCAGTGTCATCCATTGCATACTTGAGGGCGTCGGACATGACTTCGCGCATGCCGCGCTCGTCAATGTCGCGCATGGTGAACACATGGATGCCGGATTTCTTGACGATTTTGCGCTCCTGGGCGTCGAGATCGCGAGCGCCGACGATGACGATGTTACCGGGTTCAGCTTTGGGCTTGAAGCCGAGGAGGTCGACAAGCTCGGACGCGCCGTAGCCCATGATGGCGGCGAGCGGCATCCCGTGGACGTTGCCCGAGGGAGAGGATTCAGGTGTGTTCATGTCGCCGTGTGCGTCGAGCCAGAGGTAGCCGATTTGCTTTTTGTCCTTGCGGAAAAAGTTGGCGACGCCGGCGGCTACGCCCGCGGCGATGGAGTGGTCGCCACCGAGAACGAGCGGGAGAAAACCTTCGGTTAAGGATTTCTCTGCGGCGGCGGCAACATCGGCGCAGGTCTCGGCAATTTCTTGCAAATATTTGGCGCGCTTTTCGCCGACGGGCATTTCTTCAGGTTGCTTGACGGAGAGATTGCCGATGTCTTCGACCTGAAGGCCGAGTTTCTTAATACTAGATTGCAGGCCCGCGCCGCGCAGGGCGGAAGGGCCCATGTCCACGCCGCGGCGGCTTTGGCCGAGGTCCATGGGGACGCCGATGATGCGAACTTTTTGGGCCATCTGATGACTCCGTGACTCGTGCGTCGTGACTGGTGACTTGCGGAAAAACCGAGCCGGTGGCGCGGCGGCAGACCCTGCCACTGAATTCAAGCCAGTCCTTAAATTCAACAGAATTGCGGGAACAGCGGGAAAAAGCGCTGAACTACCCCGCCCTAAGGATACACGCGATAAATCATGCGAGGGAAGGGAATCACCTCTCGAATGTGTTCGGTGCCGCAAATCCAAGCGACGGTGCGCTCGAGGCCCAGGCCGAAGCCGGAGTGGGGAACGCTGCCGTAGCGCCGCAGATCGAGATACCACTGAAAGGCTTCTTCGGGCAGGTTGTGTTCGCGGAGGCGCTTCACCAGCAGGTCGTAATCGTGGATGCGCTGGCTGCCGCCGATGATTTCGCCGTAGCCTTCGGGAGCGATCATGTCAAAGGCCAGGGCGAGTTCGGGGCGCTGAACGTCCGGCTGCATGTAGAAGGCCTTGATTGAAGTGGGGTAATGATGGATGAAGACGGGGCGATCGAAGGAGCTGGAGATGATGGTCTCCTCGTCGCCGCCGAAGTCGTCGCCGAATTTGGCGGGATTGCCGTTCTTGTTGAGCACGGCGACAGCGTCTTCATAGCTGATACGGGGGAACGGAGGCTTCACGTTTTCGAGTTTCGTGGTATCGCGCTTGAGCGTTTCCAGTTCGCGCGGTTTGTTCTTGAGGACGCCTTGCACGATGGCGCTGACGAGACCCTCGCTGAGCGCCATGATTTCCTCGAACTCGACGTAGGCGGCTTCCGGCTCGAGCATCCAGAACTCCGTGAGATGACGGCGCGTCTTCGATTTTTCAGCGCGGAAGGTCGGGCCGAAGGTGTAGACCCTGCCGAGAGCCATCGCGATGGCTTCGGCGTAGAGCTGGCCGCTCTGCGTCAGGTAGGCTTTCTGGTCGTCGATGTAATTCACTTCGAAGAGGGTGGACGTGCCTTCGCAGGCGGCGGGGGTGAACATGGGCGCGTCGGTAAGCGTGTAGCCCTGGCCGTCCATGAATTCGCGCGCGGCGCGGATGGCCTCGGCGCGAATGCGGAGGATGGCAGCCTGGCGGGGCGTTCGAATCCACAGATGGCGCTGATCGAGCAGGAAATCGACGCCATGCTCTTTGAGCTGGATGGGGAAGGGCGTGCTTTCCGGAACTTTCTGGACGATTTGGATCTTGGTGACGCCGATTTCGTAACCGCCTGGAGCGCGTTTTTCAGCGCGGATTTTGCCGGTGACGATGACGCTTGACTCCTGAGTTAGGCCTTTTAGCGATTCGAACGCTTCGGGATTCTCCTTCAGCGCACATACACCCTGGATGATTCCGGTGCCGTCCCGGAAAATCGGGAAAAGCAATTTGCCTGATTCGCGAAGATTGTACAGCCAGCCTTTGAGTGTGACTTCCTGGCCGTCATACTTGCCCGCCTGGTCGATGCTGATCGTCGTCATCTGGCCCGTTTCATTCGCGACGCTCATTTTGCGGAGTTCCATGCCTTTTCAAAGCGGTCCAGGGACTTACGGGCCGCGGTAAGTTGCTCGGCGGCGCTCGGCGCTTCGGGGCCGGTTTTTTCCTTCAATTCCAGAACCAGAGGCAGGTTCGGTTCCGGCGCGCTCTTGAAGAGCTTGATGGCGGCGGGCCAATCGATGGTGCCGTCGTAGGGAGGAATGTGTTCGTCCTTCTCGCCGCGATTGTCGTGAAGGTGGGCGGAGGAAACCAGATCGCGCAGAGGCGAGAAACTTTTTTCGAGGCGCTCGTCAACCGGGAAGTCGGAGAGATTCGCGTGGCCGATATCAAAATTGAAGCGCAGGCCGGAGAGACGGGTTTCATCGACGAAGGCGCGGAGATAACCGGGATCGCCCATTTCGCTCATGGTGTTCTCGACGCAAATGGCAACGCCAGCGTGGTGCGCGTGCAAGATGAGATGCTCGAGGGAGCTGAAAGCGGCATCGCGCTTGCGAGGATCGGCGGTTTCTCGTGCGCCGCCCATGTGAAGGATGAGGCGCGCGTAGGGCAAGTCGTCGGTGACGTCGATGACGCGCTTTAGTTCGTCCATTGCTTCGATGCGGCGGACGCGCTCGACTTCGCAGATGGAGAGAGGAGTGCCACTCTCGCGCATGGCGCTCATGTCGCGGCTCGTGGGCGCGTGGAGCGAGACAAGCTGCAAACGATGCTGCTCAAGGGCGGAAGCCATGGCCTGAATTTCCGGTTTAGCCGAATATTCGAAATGGCTGCGCGTGCAGAAAATCTCGAGGCCGGCAAATCCGGCCCCGGAAATTTGTCCGAGCAACTCAGGCGTCAGCTTTCGCGAAACAAACAAATAGGTTGACAGTAGTTTCTGCATGATTCGTTCGAGTTCCCCGAAGTGCTTAGCCACAATGCAAGCGGTACGCTCCCACGCGCTGATGATGATTCAGCAATCCCTCTTAGTATCCCACGGCTGCGCCGTCGTGGCGCGGATCGGCCGCGCCCAGCCGATCACCAGTCGCCGGGTCGATCGCGATGGCGTTGACCAGCCCGATGTGTCCGACGCGGCGAGTGGCATGGCCGCGAGCGTTCAGCGCGGCCTCCAAGCTGTCCGGAAAAGCGCGCTCCATAAAAATGCGATCGGGAATCCACTGGTGATGAAAACGCGGCGCATTGATGGCCGCTTGCGGCTCCATGTCCAGGCGCATCCAGTTCAGGACACTGAGCAGCGTAGCCGAAATAATTCCGGGACCGCCCGGAGAGCCGGTCACGAAGCTAAGCTTGCCATCGCGAAGGAGAATCGTTGGCGTCATGGAGCTTAGGGGACGATGGCCGGGCGCGATGGCATTGGCCTCGGATTGCACCAGTCCGAATAGCGCATTGGGAACGCCAGGTTGCGTGGTGAAATCGTCCATCTGGTCATTCAGGAGAAATCCAGCGGAAGAGGTGACGTGCGAACCGTAGCTGTTGTTGAGCGTGTACGTACTGGCAACTGCATTGCCCGCGGCATCGACGACGGAAAAATGCGTGGTGTGCAGACCCTCGCCGAGGCTGACGAGCGTTTCCGGGGAAGACGCATTGCTCGCTGCTACGCCACAGGTGTGAGGATTCCCGGCTTTAATGACTTTGCTCGACGAGGCGCGCTGCGGGTCGACTGTGGTGAAAACTTCCTTGGCGTAGCAGGGATCGGTTAGGCCGGCAACGGGAACGCTCGAATAGTCGGGATCGGCCAGATAGGCTGCGCGATCAGCAAAGACACGGCGCATGATTTCGGCAACCATGTGGACGCTTTCAACGTCGTCCCAGCCCTTAAGCGGAACGGTTTGCAGCATGTTCAGCGCTTCGATGATGGCGACACCACCCGAACTCGGCGGAGGGGAAGTCAAAACTTCCCAGGCGTGACCGCCGCTTCCGTACTTCGCACGCAGAACCTCGCGGACTTTCGGCTGGTACTGGGCGAGATCTTCCAGAGTGATGAGGCCGCCGAGCCGCGACATGTCATCCACGATCGCGCGAGCGGTCTCGCCGCTATAGAACTCCGCCACACCGTTCCTGGCGATGCGCTTGAGAGTAGCAGCGAGTTCCGGCTGACGTAGCGTGTCCTCCTGCCTAAACATCTTGCCGTCGTTCAAAAAGATCCGGCGGCTGAAAGCAAAGCGCTGGAGAGCAGGGCGCTCCGCTTCAAACTCGTGCGCAAGCCTTTTACTCACTGGAAAGCCGTTCTCGGCAAGGCGAATCGCCGGAGCCATAACGTCGGCGAGCTTCATGGAGCCATAGGCTTTGAGCGCTAGGGCGAGGCCAGCGACGGTGCCGGGAACGGCGACCGAGCGATAGCCAATGACGGAGGCTTCTTCGTCGAGCTTGCCGTCCTTGCCGATATACATGTCGCGAGTCGCTTTTCCTGGCGCTACTTCGCGGTAATCGAAGAAGGTGGTCTTACCGCTGGCAAGGCGGACCAGCATGAATCCGCCACCGCCGATGTTGCCCGCTGCGGGTTCGACGACGGCGAGCGCGAAAGCCACTGCGACGGCGGCGTCAATTGCGTTGCCGCCCCGCTTCAGGATTTCGACTCCAGCCTCAGAACCGAGTTCCTCGTCAGAAGCGACCATGCCATGGCTGGCGCGAACCGCCTGAGAAGGCCAGCCTTGGGCGTCGAGCTGACGGTCGCGCAATTCCGCCGCAGCCTGGCCGCGAGCCACTGGCAGCGTCAGACCGAGAACAAAAACACAAAGGCCAAGCGTATTTCGTGTTCTCATTGCAGTCCAAAGACACTAAGTGATTCGCAGGGTAGCGTCAAGGCGAGGTAATAGTCCGCCAAAGTCGGTGGGCGAAAAATGGCTAATCTTCCAGGAATTCGACCGTTGCCGGGCCCGGCAGCAGGCCGGCTTTCGTGCCGCGCTTGATCAGTTCTTTGACGGCTCGCTTGCCCTTTTCGCCGTAGCCGAGGGTCCATTTGTTGACGTACATGCCGACAAACTTGTCGGCTAGTTCGGTATCCATCTCGCGGGCGAACTGCATGGCGTAGTTCAAGGCTTCCTCGCGGTGATCGAGTCCGTAGGAAACGCTGTCGCGGATGGTCTTGGCGATTTGCCGGCCCACGTCCGGCCCGAGCGTGCGGCGCACGGCGTTCCCGCCCAGCGGGAGAGGCAAGCCGGTGAGCTCCTGCCACCAGATACCGAGATCGAGCACCTTGTGCAACCCCATCTGAGGAAAGAAGAGCTGCCCTTCGTGAATGAGGAGGCCAGTCTCGACCACTTCCTTCTGAACGGCGTCGATGATTTTGTCGAAGGGCATGACGACAGGTTCAAAATTTGGCTCGTAGAGTTTGAGGGCGAGATACGCCGAGGTCTTTAGCCCAGGCACGGCGACGCGCTTGCCTGCAAGCTCGGCGGGCTTCAGGGACTTGGTGGAAACAACTATGGGGCCATAGCCCTCGCCAAAACTGGCGCCGCAATCGAGCAAGATGTATTTGTCACGCAGAGCGGGGTAGGCGGCAAAGCTGATGGCGGTGACGTCGTACGTTTCGGTGAGTGCAGCCTCGTTCAGCGATTGGATATCGGAAAGAATGTGCGTGTACTTGTAACCTGGCGTGGAGAGCTTATGAGTCGCAAGGGCATAAAACATGAAGGCATCGTCGGAATCCGGGGAATGCGCCAGCTTAATCTCGACCGGTTCTTTCTCAGTTTTCGAGGCTGTTTGTTGGCCAGACATGGGCTCGTCGGTTTCCTTTTGCAGTGTGGTCCCTGCAAGGCCGGGTCGTTGTTATACCGACCTCGAAGCAGTTGCCTCGCCCTGGCTTTGGTTCCTCCGAGAGAGACTTTCCCAGAATAGAGAGGGTCTATCGGAGACGAACGAAGGAAAACGTGCGCGTTCGCAGGGGCATGCGTGGCGCCAGGCCGGGCGATTTTGTGCAGAGCAAAGCGTAGCATATTGCGGTCTGGCGAACAATTGTGGGGAGCGCAAGCCGTAAGCGTGGGAGCGTGCGTAATTTTCCTTGGAGCTACACGTTCGGCATAAAAATGCCTTTAGCTAACGACGTATCTTGACAGCAGTGAAGTCGCGAACACTACAGCGAAGAGACCATGCGGGCGATGGCGTCGTCGAAGGAGGCGTGTCCGTCAAGGTAAGGTTGCCAGAATCTCTGCAATAACTTGAAATAGTCGTTCCAGCCGCGTTGATAAAGGCCTTCGCGTAAGGCGTAGGGAGTGTAGCCGCCGCCGGGGACGGTGCCGTCCTGGTCACCGGCAGTTGAACCGGAGGACCCGAGGACTGGCCGCAGCACCTCACCCGTGGTGTAGAAAACCAGAGCATGCCAAAGGTCACGGGGGATAGCTTTGTCACGCTGGCGGCATTCGCGGATGATGGCGGCCTGCACGGGCTCTGCGATTCCATGCGAACCTTCGTGGAAGAGAACTTCGAGGGCTGCCGCGCCCTGATTGCGTGAATCCAGGCTGGAGATGGTGACGCGCAGGGGATCGGCGGTCGTATAAGCACCGCTCCAATTGGCGTAGCCAGCGAGATCGACACGGATTTTTTCACGCGGCCAACGCGTCTGATAGATGTCCGCAAGCCGTTCCGAGAGGCCCACACCTTGTTCGCGCACGAGCGGGGCGACGCGCATGATCCAGCGGCGGTTGGCGCGATCGTGCTCCGGCCAAAGATGCGCGCGGTAGACGGGCGCAGCGGCCTCCAGGACCTGTGTCAGCTTTGCGGGCAAGCCTGCATCGCAGAATTTTCGCTTCCTGCCGGAGAGTTCATCACAATCCTCGAAATCGCCGAGCTGATCTTTCAACTGGATGAGCTCGGTGGAAAAGAGCAGATCCTTGGTGGCATAGTTCGCAACATAGTAGGCGACGGCATCGTCCCAGGTGCGCTGTTCCTCAGACGTAAGGGTGGGTTTCGCATCCGGCGTCGTGTTCAGAGTTGGTCCGGAAGTCCTGGCGCTCTTGTCCGGCTGCGCGGCGGCCGTCCGCAACTTGGCTTCGTGATAAAGCGTGTGATGAAGGTTGATCCAGAAGCCACTGTGAAGCTCGAAGACGGGAAGAGGCCCATAGGTGAAGTTGCCTTGCGGCCGGGCATTCGCCGGAACCGTAGCGAGCAGAGAGAGAGTTAGGAGAAGAAGACGGAATCGCGCTGGCGCTTTGTGGGGCATAGTGAATCGCACGATAGTAGCGCCAAGTCTCCCCGCGCACAAATCCACTGGAGAGTGCTTCGCGCCAGTTCATGCTTCAAAGGGGCGAACCGGAGGATCTATTCCACTTTGGGGTCTGCCTCGCTGCCGACGGCCCCACGCCGGTCAGCGGCGTGAAGTCCGCCATTCGAATCGCGGAAGAAAGATCGGCGCCCAGTACGCCCATACTGCAGTGGAGTTGCCGCCAACTCGTATTTTGCAGGCGCGCCAACGGTGCTCGCGCCAACAATCACGTAGCGAATGGCGTAGCCGTTTTTCATTCCGTTCGCGAGGTCAGAATCGATGAGCCCTGCAGACTCGGCATTCGCCGCACGATGAAGAGGCGGCCCCAGATTCGCCAAAGATTCGGGGAGGTGCAAATACTTGTTGCGATAAGCCTCGACGGCGCTGGCGACCTTGGCTAGTGCTTCGACGGCGTTTTTTTCCGTGGAGTCAATTTCCGCGGAATCCCATTCTACTTCCAGGGCTGGAAGATCCAGGAGAAGCAAGCCCAGCGACAGCAGCTTCCAATCCCCGTCCTCGCGTACCAGGCCCATGGTGATCTGGCGCACGCTTGCGCCGGTCGTATCGGCGGCATCGCGCAGCTCCATGGGAAGAAACGCAATATTTTCGCGGACTTCAGCGCCGCCGATCTGCATTTCCGTAGTGACGTCGGGAGTCTGGCAGCGAAGAATGGGGCGGCCTGCGGGATTCGCCGATGCCGTGGCTTTTCCGGGCTCATTTAGGAGCACGAAACGCTTCATCAACGAGACGCGAGCCTGCGGCGTCATGCGGGTAAACGCCTCCCTGTTGCGCGCCGTGAGAAAGCGAACAAACTCGGTTTGATTTTGGGAGCAGGCCGCGGAGAGCACGCCTTTCAGCGCGGCGCTGGGTCCGCCGCTCGTTGCCATTTCGCCTGGCGCGTTCGCGAAGCTTCCGCCCGGCTTCGAACTTGACTCTTGCGCTCTGCCGCCTGTGGACGCGAGAAGAATGCCGCAACTCAGAAAAAAGATTTGCCCGCGGACAATGAATTTCGGTGATTCCACGTCAGTCCTTTGCCACGCTCAATATCGCCGCCAGATTCTGCGTGAAGCTCGAGCGCGGCAGGACTTCGTCGCATCCCGCGGCCTGCGCCTGGGCGGCAAGCTCTTTCTGCACGTGCGAGAGGAAACCGACCACGCGGACATCCTTTTGCGTCTGTCGCAATTTCTCAATCGCGGCGATGGGCTGGCTACGCGCGTTCAAGTCCACGATCACGAGTTTCGGCTCGCTCGCCAGCAGTCCCATCAGGGCCTCGGCGTTCGTTGCTACTTTTACCTCCACGCCGAGCTGCTTGGCGGTTTCTGCCAGCTTCATCTGGAAGAACAAATCATCCATCAGCGCCACGACTCTTCCCATCTGCATTCGCCTCGTGCCAATTACTTCGGGTTATTTCCTTGTTATTATGCGCCTGTTCTTTCCAACGGCGCTTGCTCCCCGGTATGATGCAACTTCGCAACCAATCGATGAGCGCTCATCCCGAAGACGCCCGCCTTGCCGCTTCCAGTCCGCGCGAGGTTACTCTCTACACGCGTCCGGGCTGCCATCTTTGCGACGAAGCCAAATCTGCCATCGCGCCGCTCTTGCGGGAATTCGGCGCGGAACTCCGAGAAGTGAATATAGATGCCGATCCTGTCCTTAAGGAGCGCTACGGCTGGGACGTTCCGGTGGTCTTCATCGGCCAACGGAAAGCGGCGAAGCATCGCGTGGATTTGGAGCAGTTTCGCCGGCAACTTCGGGATGCCGGGGCAAGCTAAAAATTCCTAGCTGAAATTCACGGTAGAAGACAACGACGCTAATGGGTGCCGCCGGCTGGATGAGCCCCCACGGTTTCGTCCGGCACGGCGCCTTGCCGGCCCTTAACGCGGTCGTAGACGCTGAGCTGGCTGACCGAACCGAGGGCTTCATTATAGAACGTTGGAACGCCCAGCGCCGTACGCAGTTCTTCGTTGAACTTCCGCAGGTTTTCGAGATGGGTCGCCAGGGCCGGCAATTTCTGCCCATCATCCGTGAGTAAAAATTTCTGGTAGCCCGCATCCCACAGCCGCGTGAACTTGCCCTTCAGCATGATGCTGGGAGGAATTGTCATCTGGTACAGATCGTCCGGCCCTTTACGGAACTCGGCTCCACAACCGTATTTTTCGACCCGCACGACGCCGCGCGTGCTACCCACGGCAAAACCCAGCGCCGCGAGACTCTCGATTGCTTTTGGTGAGAACCGCTGTTCGACATTCCACATGATGTCTTCAGAATACGATGCTCGTCGCAGGCGTGTAAAGGTAGGCAGCGAAGGTCGAATGAGTGTCACCACTTTCGCTGGTAGGGCACCACCTCGCCGCACACAACCGCATTGGTTTGCTTGACCACGATGGAAACGATCAAGTACACGCTTTCTTCTTCCTTATGGTTCAACGTGGGGTGGCCTTCCACCGCGAATGGTGCGGTGCCGGTCGCGGTTTTGAGCGTAGATTGCTGGTAAGAGAGTCCGGGAATCTGCTGCTTGTTCTTATTCAATGGAATTCCGCGCAGAGCGACCGCGTCCAGGGGGAAACTGCCTTGGTAGGTATACGGTACTGATCCGACCAGACGATTGCCTTGCTCCGAGAATTCAATTTTTCCAAAGGTGCAAGGAGACTTGGCAGCCGGCGGCGGTCCTGTTGCTGTGCTGCTGGTCCCAGTCGACGTGTCTGGTACTTTTGCTTCTGGTCCGGCGCTCGGGGCCACCCCCGCCAAATTGAATTCCACATCGATCGTCGTATCGACTTCCACGGGCCGCCCATTCAAAAGCGTGGGTTTGTACTGCCATTGTTTCACAGCATTCATGGCGGATTGCAACAACAAGGGATGCCCTGAAAGAGCGTCGACTTCCCGAACCGTCCCCTCCTTGCCGATGATCGCATGTAGTCGCACCGTGCCCGAAATGTGCGATTGTGCTGCCAACGGCGGGTATGTGGGGCTCACGCGCCTTATAAGCCTGGCCGCCTGTACGTTTCCGCCTTGCCGAATGGGTTTGCTGCTGGGTTTCTCCTTTGCAGGCTGGCCTATTGGTGGTGGAGCAGGTCGCGCGTCCGAGACGTCACCGTTGGCCGTTTTCTCCACAATTGGCAACTCCGGCATAGGATGATCGCGAGCGAAATCGGGTTTCAGTCGCAGTGTTTCGCGATACTCGGCAATAGCTACACCGTGGACGCCCTTCTTGTCCAGAGCGCCCGCAAGAAGATAGTGCGCTTCCGCGTCCTGAGGATTCAAGCGCGCGGCCTCTCGATATTCAGCTATCGCTCCGTCGAAATCACCCTTTCGAAAGAGTGTGAGGCCGAGTGCGTTGTATCCGCCAGTGTCATCCGGGCTCTCGCGGATCACTTCTCGAAACTCGGCGGCGGCATCGGCCAGATCGCCCTTGTCACGGAACGTGATTCCTAGACCGAAATGAGCCGCGGCGTAATCAGGCTTCAAGCGTAAGGCTTCACGATACTCGGTAAGGGCAGCATCAAAACTCTTCGCAGCGCGCAACGCCTCCCCTTTCTGAAAGTGCAGTTCCGGATTACGAAGAGCGATGCGTCGGACCTCGTAAGCGCGTGCAATCCAAACGGCAAGCCCGAGAATGGGAATCGCGACGAGAACCAGCCAGACACGGCGGTCAAGACGCGGACGGATGTCGTCATTTCGATGCGCAGAAAATCCTTCGGCGATTGTCTTTTCGTGTGCCCGGCGATCCGCTTCCGTTTTTTCGCGTTGGAGCCGCTGGTATTCTGCCTGTTCTTTGGCCCGGCGCTCGGCCTCTTCCCGTTGACGAATCGATCTCGCCAGGTCTGCGGCTTCCTTCGCCTGGCGTTCTTTCTCCGCATTTGCAGCACGCTCGGCCGCGGCTTTCTCCGCTGCGCGGAGTTCCCCCTGCGCTTTCGCAACAGCCCGGCGCTCCTCTTCGATCTTTTCACGCTCGCGGCGTTCTTTCTCCGCTTGCGTAACACGCTCGGCTTCTGCCTTCTGCGCGGCCAGACGCTCTGCCTCGGCCTTGGTCGCAGCCTGCTGCTCCGCTTCCGCTTTTGCAAGAGCCAGGCGCTCCTGCTCCGCCTTTTCACGCGCAAGACGTTCTCTTTCTGCTTTCGCAGCATTCTCCGCTGCCGCTCTCGCCGCAGCTTGGCGATCCGCTTCTGCTTTTCTCGCAGTCTGGCGCTCAGTTTCCGCTCTTGCAGCCTCTAGTCGTTCCGTCTCCTCCGCTTGCCTTCTCTTACGCTCTTCATCCGCGGGAGGCGGCGGCGCCACTGCCTGCAACTCAAATAGCTGGCCTTCCTGCGAGCGCATATATAGAACCGGTGTCGCCCACTCCTGGCCGAACTCTTCCTTGAAGAGGGCCTTTCTGGATTCGCACACCGCGGCATCGACGGGGTTGCCTTCCGCCACGGCGCGGTAAAACTCCAAAGCGAACACTTTTGCGGCGGCATCGCTGATTTCAAATTGCATCGCGATGACCGCAGGCACGCGCTGCTGCAAGAGGCTCTGCGCTACCCCCGAGAACGGATCCTGCCGGGAACTGCGAGCCCCCTCGCACGCGTTCAACACGGCCAGCCGCAGAGAGCGGTGATCGTGGAGTTGCATGCCCAGCAGTTCGCCGCGGACCGGATAGGACATCCCTGATTCATCTTCAAATTGCAGGACGCCATCCTGGGCGGCCTCGTCAAAGCCTCCGTGGCCGATGAAATGAAAAACATGAAACGGTGCGCCGCGCGCGCGGAGCCGTAAGGCGTCGAGCGTGGCCGACGGCAGGCGCTCCAGAACAATCTGTCCACCCTTCAGCAAATCGCCAAGCGATTCCTGAAGCCGCTCCCATTCGCCGTCGGTGTCCAGCCGTTTCAGGTTTCTCGGACTCGCGATCGTCACAAGGACACGCAGAGGCAACGCGACACGGAGCGGCGCAATCCGCTGCGGCAGATCCAAAAAGCGCACCACGGGCGTTTCGCTTGAGGTGGTCAAGAAATGATTTTGGTTGGCATCGTAGAGAAATTCCCACGGCAAGTCGGCAAGGGCCGGGACATCCGTGAGGCGCAAGCGAATTCGCAACCCATGGTCTTTGTCCGACGCTTGCTCCATGCTGCCGCGAAGCTGCGCGATCATCTCGCCGGAAAAAATCGCGCCGAAAAGCTTCCCGCCAAATTCCTTCGCCGCTTGCAATTCGGGAGCGTCCACGCGGCGCATGGCGCGGCGCACCTGCCCGATACGGCTCAAGAAATTGGCGACTTCAATTTCGGTGAAGGGCAGCGCGAACTCCGTGGTGGCTTGTCCGGTCGGAGCGTTCAGCAAACGAACCCGGAACCTATTGCCAGCGGGCTCAATCTGCAGATCGAAATCGTCATACTTCATTGCCACGGCTTACTTTCCCGCGGGACTTTTTTTCCACGTGAGGTTGATCTTAAAATTCGCCTCACCCGAAGCTTTGGCGATGATCGCCCCGGTTTCTGCGCTCATCTTGACGCCGAACTCGACGGCGACTTCGTCGGGAGGTTGCGCAAGGGAACGAAGTTGATCGAGGATGCCTTCGGCGGCGCTGCGCACCTTTTCCAGCGCAGCTTCAAACGTGTCGCTGGCTTCAGCGAGCGCGTTCGCAGAAGGGGAACCGCGCATGACCCGGCCGCCCGGGCCCTCCGCTCCGTCCACTTCCACGGCAAGAAAGCCGCCATTTTTCAGGGGGAATTTTGCAAGCTGGGACATCGGCACTCTCTAACGATTCAGTCTTGCGTCCACTTTAGAGAAATTGCGCGAGTTACGTAGTGTGTAATTGCTCTAAGCATAGCTCTTTGTCCCTACCCAATCAATGAGCACCATCCGGAGGCTTGCATGTCACGGCCTCTAAGGCAGACCGCCAAGCCGACGCTCCAACCAGCAAATTCCGGTGACGGCTCTACGCCGTGGTGCTTATTGAAATCGTGATTTTGGGAGCTTTTCCGTTTCAGGGTTTGATGAAGAGCCTGGCATATCTCCGGGCTAGGCTGGCGCATCTAATTCGGAGTAAAATGGTCGGATATCCCGCCCTCATTGGGCCGGGATAAGAGACTCACCCATATGGCGACCACAGGCCACATCGCTGCATCTCCCCGCGAATCAGCGGCTCAGCCGGGCCCAGCGGGGGAGTCCTTGCTGGACCGCATTGGGAACACGCCCTTGCTGCGGCTGCAACGTGTCGGCAAGGAGTTCCGAAACGCTGAGTTTTGTGCCAAGGCAGAGTGGTTCAACCCCGGCGGCTCCGTAAAGGACCGCCCCGCCCTGAGTATGATTCAGGCTGGTATCGCCAGCGGGGCGCTGCGGCCTGGCAAGACCATCATTGACGCCACCAGCGGCAACACCGGAATTGCCTATGCCATGGTCGGCGCGGCCATGGGTTTTCCCGTGCAGCTTTGCCTGCCAGACAGCGCTTCGCATGAGCGCAAGCGAATCCTCGCCGCGCTTGGAGCAGAGTTGGTGATTACCCCCGGTGATGAAGGCACCGACGGCGCGATTCGCAAAGTGCACGAAATCGTCGCCGGAAACCTAGAGAAGTATTTTTACCCGGACCAGTACAGCAATCCTGCGAACTGGCAAGCGCACTATCGCGGCACAGCGAATGAGATTTGGCAGCAGACCTCCGGCCGCATCACGCATTTTGTGGCGGCCCTCGGAACGAGCGGTACGTTCGTTGGGACGACTCGGCGGCTCAAGGAACTCAATCCCGCAATCCGCTGCGTGAGCCTACAGCCGGACGCGTCCTTCCATGGTCTCGAAGGCTGGAAGCACATGCCGACGGCCATCCGCCCGGCGATTTACGATGACACGCTCGCCGACGAAAACTTGGAAGTCTCCACGGAGGAAGCATACCGGCTGGTGAAACGCCTGGCGCGTGAAGAGGGCTTGCTCGTCAGCCCCAGCGCTGCTGCGGCCTTGCTGGGTTGCTTCAAGGTCGCCGATGGAGTTCCGAGAAATGCGAAGGCGGTCATCGTCACGGTTTTTGCGGATTCGGCTGCAAAGTATTTGAACGAACGTTTCTGGGACGAAGACTAGCTATGGCGGACGGAACAGCTCTCTGGATCAGCGGGCATCTTGCGGAGAAAATTCGCGCGCACGGCGCGGAGACGTATCCATATGAATGCTGCGGGGCGCTGCTTGGCCGCGATTCCAGCGCTGTCCTCGAAAGCGATCGGAGAGCTGCCGTGCCAGCGAGGGAGATCCTGCAACTTTTTCCCCTCGTCAATCGGCGGGACGACTCCCCGCGCAACCGCTTTTCAGTGACCGCGGAAGACGTCCTCGCGGCGGAAAAAGCGGCGCGCGAGCTGGGCCTGGAAGTGGTTGGCTGGTATCATTCGCACCCCGACCATCCGGCTCGGCCCAGCGAGTATGACCGCGATCACGCCTGGCCGTGGTACAGCTATATCATCGTTAGCGTACAGAGCGGCGCGCCCCAGGATATGACCTCCTGGCGCTTGAACGACGATCGAGCGGAGTTTTCGCCAGAAGGAATTGAGATTCGCCACCGCGCCGCAGTCTAGTCCGGTGGATCCAGCACAACGGAGAAATGAAATGCCCGTGAAAGTAATGATTCCATCGCCGCTTCGCCCCTATGCGGGGAAGCGCGACTCAGCCGAGTTCAGTGCCCGGACCGTCGGGGAAGCCCTCGGCCATCTGACAACAGAATTCGGGGAACTGCGCAAGCATCTTTTCACCGAAGACGGCAAACTGCGCAGCTTCGTCAACGTCTACGTGAACGACGAGGACATTCGTTATCTCGCGAAGGAGAACACGCCGACGAAAGATGGCGACACCATCAGCATTATTCCGTCCATCGCCGGCGGCTGCATCTAATTGATGATGGAATAAGGTCTTAAAGGAGCAAGGATTCACAATGGCAACCACTGTACAACCGCAGACCGGCACGAAACCGGCAGCGAGTTTATCGAACGAAGAAATTCTGCGCTACAGCCGCCATCTCATCATGCCGGAAGTCGGCATGGAGGGGCAGCTCAAGCTGAAGAACGCCAAGGTGCTGCTCATCGGTACGGGCGGGCTTGGCGCTCCGCTTGGCCTTTATCTCGCCGCTGCGGGCGTCGGCAAACTCGGCCTGGTAGATTTTGACGTCGTTGATTTCACTAACTTGCAGCGCCAGGTCACGTTTGGCACTAGCGACGTCGGCAAGCCAAAGAGCGAAGCTGCGCGTGCGCGACTCGCGAACCTCAACCCGGACATTCAGATCCAGTCGTTCGAGACCCAATTGACCAGCGCAAACGCGCTCGAGCTCTTCAAGGACTTTGATGTGATCGTGGATGGGACCGACAATTTCCCGACACGGTATCTAGTGAACGACGCTTGCATTTTGCTGAAAAAGCCTAACGTGTACGGTTCGATTTTCCGTTTCGAGGGGCAAGCGACAGTGTTCGGCATGCCCGATGGCCCGTGCTACCGCTGTCTCTATCCCGAACCGCCTCCGCCGGGGCTTGTGCCTTCCTGCGCCGAGGGCGGTGTCCTCGGCGTCCTGCCCGGCATCGTCGGCTCTATCCAGGCGATGGAAACAATCAAGTTGATTCTCGGCCGCGGCGACAATCTAGTGGGACGCCTGCTGCTCTTTGACGCTCTGGGAATGAAGTTCCGCGAGCTCAAGCTACGCAAGAATCCGAATTGCCCGGTGTGCGGCACGCATCCAACCATTAACAAGCTGATCGATTACTACGAGTTTTGCGGCGTGCGCGGCGAAGAAGCTCCCGGGCCGACTGTGCAAGTGCCGGAAATCACGCCGCGCGAACTCAAGGCCAGGCTCGACCGTGGAGATGATTTGTTCATCCTCGATGTGCGCGAGCCCCACGAATACCAGATCTGCAATCTCAAAGGCCATTTGCTTCCGCTTGGGGAGCTGACTCGACGCGTCCACGAACTGGATTCGTCGCGGGAAATCGTCGCGCATTGCCGCAGCGGGAAGCGTTCCGCCGAGGCTGTCGACTTTTTGCGCAAAGCCGGCTTCCGCAAGATTCTCAACCTGAAAGGCGGCATCCTTGCTTGGTCCGACGAGGTAGATCCGTCCGTTCCAAAATACTGAATTGTTTCCAAGCCTGAGCGTCCAGCTACTAGAGCAGCTTTTGCAGTTGATTTCAGACAATCAACCGTGCCAACCACAAATTTTCCTGGACTTCCCCCGGCAAAACTGCTAGACTGTTTTTAGGAATTATTCTGAAAATTAGAAAGGCGGCGAGTACTACTGCCGCCTTTTTTGTTTCTCGACAGCGTTGTTGATCGTGGGGTCACGGCTCGATCGCCACCCTTTAGAATCAATCATTTACGAAATGCAAATTTTGTAAGCCCTTTCTTTTGACATTCATACAAAATGGTGGGGGGTGGGGGGCGTGCCTTTCTGCTTGTCGCTGCGCGCGAGTATGGGCATACTCTCTGTTCTTCAGGAGAAAAAATGGCGGCCACGAGAATAACTGTGAATCACAACGGATCTATCCGGGTAGAAGGCGACTTCGAGATCTTTGATCCCGAAGGAAAGCCCTTTGGCCTGGCCGGGCGGACCACGATCGGGCTTTGCCGTTGCGGGCACTCCGCCAACAAGCCGTTCTGCGACGGTTCCCACAAGACCTGTGGCTTCGCCGATACTGTGGCTGCTCGGGAGCTGCCCCCGCCAAAACCTAAGTTATAGGGGGGCGCACCGACTAAGCTACATGCTGTTTCAAATGTTGAGACTGTCTCAAGCTGAGACAGTCCCGAATTCCTGCCTGATACTAGCCTTCCGACCGGTAACTCTAACGAAACAAAAATGATAGCGCGCCAATCTGCAAAACTGTGCGGATCGCAGCCGTCTCGCCGTGTCCCAAAGAGTTTCTGTGCCCGTGACACAAGTCTATAACCAATTTAATTTCAACAGATTACGAGAGCCAATTTCCAGACGGAAAAGGGCACAAACTTGCATTCCTCGCTAGTTGGCAGCTTTTCTTCGGCATTTGGGGGATATTGTGGGTGTTTGGGGTACGATCACAGGGTTTCTCGGCGGGGACAGCGATTCGGTTTCCACGCGGAACCTTCATAAACGTGTTCTGGTCGTATCTGGCGCACTGTCCCTCGCCCTTTTTCTTGCCGTCGTCTTCTCCCTGCGGCAAATAAGCGCTGCTAGCTCTCCGCAAACCTATCTGTATCTGGAAGTTGGCGGCACGCTCGTCAGTTTTTGCTATGCCGCGAATGCCCTGGTCCGTTTTCGCGGCACCCACGATCGTACAGCCTTGATTCTTGCGTTTGGGTTTGTGCTTTCGGGAATCATTGAGACTGTTGGGTGCTTTGGGCTGAACGATTCTCTGAACTCCGGTGCCTTTGACCTCTCGTACATCCCCATGGGTTGGATGGTGAGCCGGACGTTACTCGCCGTCCTGTTGCTCGCTGCTATCGCTGTCGAGCGCTACATGCCCACGGCGAGGCAGCCCAGCAAGGAAACCGCAGCCGGGTTGCTTGTCGTTGCCTTGGCTGCCTACATGACGAGCGCCGCGTTTCTCGCTGCGCCAGCCGCTCCCATCGCGCATGCCGCGAACCTCTTGTCGCGTCCTTGGGATTTGTTGCCCGCTGGGCTGTTCATGGTTGCCGCCGTTTGTTTTCGTCAGCGCCTCAAGAACGACAGAGACAAGAAAGGCACTGCCAGCCTTTTTGATCACTCTCTCCTGATCGTGGTCTCTCTCAATGTCGTCTGCCACCTATCAGCGGCATTTTCCCGGCAGCTTTTCGACGGTCCCTTTTTTCTTTCGGAATTGACCAAGACATTTAGTTACGTCGTTATGCTTTCCGGCGCGCTGCTGGATCAGGCTCGCCTTTTTGAGCAAGTGCGCTCGATGGCTATCACCGATCCACTCACGGGTTTGTCGAACTACCGCCGGCTCATCAGCGTTCTCGAAGCGGAGCTTGACCGCTCTCGCCGCACACAGCGGCCCTTCAGCGTCGTGCTTCTCGACATGGACGGCCTCAAGATCATCAATGACCAATACGGACATCTGACCGGCAGCCGCGCGCTGGTGCGCATCTCCAAGATTTTGCGCAATCATTCGCGGGCGATTGACACCGCCGCGCGATACGGCGGCGACGAATTTGCGCTGGTTCTCCCGGAAGCCGGCAAGGACACTGCGTCTCGCGTCGTCTCTCGAATCCGCGAGCGCCTCTCCGCTGAGCCGGAGCATCCCGCGCTTTCCGTCAGTGCGGGTGTCGCGGCTTTCCCGGAAGATGGCGACACGCCGGAAAGACTTCTTGGCGCCGCGGACCGCGCCCTCTATGCCATGAAGCACCCTGGCAGGAGCAGCGTTCAAAATCTCACGCGCATCGCCGCGTGCCTGTGAGGATGAGAAAAACCATGCCTCACGCGAAGAGATTTTCGTTTCACAGAGTCGAACGACGCATTCCGATGGAAATTCCCGTTCTGATCGATGGCCATCGTGAGGCGCCGGGCTCGGAATCGACTTTTACTGAGAATGTGAGTGCGCGTGGCGCGCGCGTGGTCAGTGTGCGCCGCTGGGAAGAAGGCGAACCTCTGGTTTTCGCCTCGCGCACCGGTGAGTTTCGCTCCTCGGGTCGTGTTGCTTACTGCCAGCCATTGCAAGGCGACGGCTTTGCCATTGGCGTGGAGTTCCTCGAACCGAAGGGGCGATGGGTTGTTCAATTCCCAAGATAGCTTGACGTAAGACGGCGAGCGGATAGGAGGGAAACGCCTGGAACAAAAAAGAAGACAGAAAACTGACGCAAAAGTTACAAGAAAGTCTGAAGCGCTTGGCAGATCCTAAAATCTGCTAAGCGCTTCATCCTTTTTGCAACCGTTTCTACCCGATTTTCCCGGTTATTTTTTTTTTGCGGTCAGCATCAGGCATTCCCCAAATAGAACAGCAGGGGAGAGCAGGGTCGACAGAATCTCTTTGTTTCTCTGTTTCTGAGCGGGATCCTTTTCCTTCCGGAACGCCAGGCGCGTGTAGAGCCACATCCACGGAGCGTAAATCGCATAGAGATAGCTCACCGGCTTGATGTGCGTATGCCGCACGTGCACCAGGCGGAAGCCGGACATATGCAATTCGTAACGCAATTCAGGAAATGTCGCGAGCCCAATATGATGAAGCGGATGCCGTGAGGATTCATTGAGTGGCCTGGCGTCGCGTCCGAAAAAACCGCTGCCGAAGAAACGTACGCGAGACCGGAGCGCCGTGATGTTCGGTGTTGTGAGGACCAGGATGCCGCCCGGCTTGAGGACGCGGCTCATCTCGCGCAGGAACGAAAAATGATTCTCGAGATGCTCGATCCCCTCCGTTGAAAAAATTGCTTCAAAACTCTGGTTCGGCCAAGGAAGCGCCACGTTGAGGTCTACCTTCGAGAAAGCGTTTCCAAGACGCGTCGCTGCTTCGGGATCGACGTCGGCTCCGATTGCATGGAACCCTTTCTCGATCAAAGCCAGCGTTAGCGCTGCCGATCCGCCGCACGGCGCATCGAGCACGTTCGCGCCTGGCGCCAATCCAAGCGCCGGAAGCTCGTTCAAGACAGCTTTCTGAATCACCGTGAGTTCCTGGGTTATCATGCTCCTCGCCTTTTCTTGAGCACGTCCTCGTACACGAGAATGGTGTTTTCGACCATGCGAGCTGCCGAAAAACGCTGTTCCACCTCGCAACGGCCAACATCGCCGAGCTTCTTTCGAAGTTCTTCATCATTGATCAGTCGCAACATCATGGCGGCAAACTCCTTGCCGTTGGGTTCCACCACCAATGCGGTTCGTTCGCTATCCACGACTTCGCCGAGCGCGCCACGCTTTGTCGAAATGCAAGGCAGGCCTGCGGCCATCGCTGCTTGCAATGCGGTTCCCAGGCCTTCAAACTCCGACGGGAACAGAAACGCGTCGAGAGCCGCGTACACTTGAGCAACTTCCTTTACGAATCCCGGGAAAAGCACCGCTTCTGTCTGCCCAAGCCGTCTTGTAAGAGCCTCCAGTTCGGCGCGGCAGGCGCCGTCTCCTGCGAGCAGCAGCCGCACCTCGGGGTGCAGCGCTCTCACTAGAGGGAGTGCTTCGATCAAGTGCCGCTGTCCCTTCTCCGGTACAAAAACACTGACGCATCCGAACAAGAATTCGCTGTCTCGCACGCCCCAGCGCTTCCGCGCGCTGCCTCGTTGTTCGAGTGTTCGCAATGGAGAGATTTCCACACCCTCATTCACGATCGAAATTCTCTCTGCCGCGATGCCTGAATCAACCAGGCTCTGTGCCACATCTTTGCTGTTGGCGAGGAATCGTTCCACGGCGCGGTATCGCGCCTGGGACACCGCATTTCTCTGTAGCGGGAATCCAATTCGGCGAGAGAGCAGCAATGGAACACGCGCGTGAGCCCTCGCCAGCCATGCGGCCGTCAAAGCGTGCGGCTCATTCAAATGAACAAGCTCGAACCGTTTTCGCGCCGTAAGTTTGCGCATCTCGACAGCTGTCCAGCCGCGCAAACCGAATCGTGGAACCTGATGAACTTTGACACCGGCCTCTGCGGCCCGATTCGCAACCGCCGAATCGCGCGCCGCCAGCAACTCGACCTCATGCCCGCGCTCGCGCAGTCCACGGAGCGTCAGCAGCGCCTGACTTTGCCCGCCGCGCCATTCCCGCTCCAGATCCACATAGAGCACATTCATGGCGTCCGAGCCCCACCCGTGCCGCGCTCCGCCTCAATGAGCCTCCCGAGCTTCTTGAATTTCAACCACGTCCCGCGCGCCGCCATTCGCGAGATCAGCCATCCACGATAGCCGTCCAGAAACCCGAGATACATCACGTAATTTTGAAACCAGCTCCAGGGCGCCGCCAGCCACATGGCGGCTCTCCAGTTTCGCTTGCCCTGTGAAAACATCTCTCCGGCGATGACCGTTGTATAACTCTCGATCTTCGCTTCGTGCTCCGCGAACGTCCGGATCGTGTAGTGCAGCAGGTTTCCACTCAGCCGGCCTGCCTTTCCTTCGAATCGCAGCGCCGAATGGATCATTCCGGAAAAGCTTGCCTTGTCTCTCCGGTAGAGCCTTCGCTGAAAATCCGGATACCATCGCGAATGATGGATCCACGCGCCAAGATACCAGGTGAGGCGCGCCATTTCGTAAACTGAGAGTTCCGATTCGCGCTGCTTCCACTCCAGCAGGGAGTCGCGCAGTTCACTGCTGAGTTCTTCATCGGCGTCCAGGAGAAAAATCCAATCATTCTTTGCGCACGAGGCCGCATAGTTCTTTTGATCTGCGTGGTTGGTGAAAGGCCGTTCAAAGAAGGAAACGCCGCCCGCCTTCGCAATTTCCACCGTGCGGTCCTTGCTCCCTGAATCTACAACGACAATTTCGTCAGCGACCCCCGCAAGCGAAGCCAATGCGCGCGGCAGGTTATGTTCCTCATTGAATGTGATCAGGCAGGCGGAAATGCGGTTCATCGGACTCCGGACAATTGCGAAATCGGCGCTAGTATCTCACAAAGCGAATGTTGGGAATGGGAGGGCGAAAGAAAGCCTCTGCCAGCGGAGCGGAGTGGGGCTACTTGGGCTGGAAATTCACGCGGATCATGCTGCCGCCGATTCGGAATTCAGTGCCATCCCGTAGCATGGCCGCGCGCACGCGTTCTTCGTCGAAGAAAGTGCCGTTTGTGGAATCCAGATCCTTGAGATTGATAATCGTGTCGCGCACTTCCAGCAGGCAGTGATGCCTCGAAATCTCAGGATCATTCAGTGGAATGTCCGCGCCTTTGCGGCCCAGCGTGACGCGCGGCTTGCCGAGCGTGTGCTTCTCGCCTTTCGATGGTCCTGACAGAATGCTGAGCACTACCTTCGCTTTTTCAGGCAGCCGGATTCCCGGGTCGGGCGGCGGCAGCTTCAAGTTTGAACTCGAGGCGTTGGCCCTTGCAAACGAGGGAAGCGGCGACATGACCACCGTGGAATCCACGCGACGCTTGATCTCCACAATCGTGGTTTTCCCGCATTTTGAACACTTGAACTGCACTTTCGGATGGCCGCCGAGCCCGTCCTTCAGCACATGCTCCGCGCCGCAATGAATGCACGCCGTCTGCATACTCCAAAATTAACACTATCCGAGGCCCTGTATTGCGCTCCGAAGTTTCGCCTGTCTGAAAGGTTAATCTGCGCCGCTCCGCCCGCGGTCTGCAGCGAACCCGCCGCAGATCGCATCTTATGTTACGATTACAGTTTCCAAACCACTCAGGAGAGCGTGCGTGTCCGAGCATATTTCGCGCAAAGAACTCAAGCAGGACAAAATCAAGGAAACTATCGAGCACGGCGCCGAAGCCGTCATTTCTCACGGCCAATTCACGCTCATCGTCGTGATCGTTATTTTGGCTGTGGCGCTCGGTTATGGCGGCTGGCGTTTTTATGTCGATCGTCAGACTGTTGCGGCGTCCGTCGACTTCGATGGCGCCGTGAAGGTCTACCAGGGCCGCATCGCCACGGTTCCTGACCCCGCCGATCCCAGTGCGCCTTTCTATCCCGATGAGTCCGCGCGCGCGCAGGAGGCCATGCAGAAATTCATCAAGGTAGCCGACAAGTATCCCAATACGAATCCCGGGAAACTTGCGCGCTACTACTCCGCCCTCTGTCTCGAGAATCTCGATCGTCACAATCAGGCACTCGAGGAACTGAAGAAGATCAGCGGAAGCGGTGACAAGGAGCTCGCGGCTATGGCGCAGTATCAGATGGCGATCATCTACTCCCGCACCGGCAAGCCCGATGATGCTGTCAAAGTCTTTCGCACTTTGGCGGACAAGCAGAGCGCTCTGGTACCGCGGCCGCTGGTGCTGCTGGAACTTGCCGGTGTTCTGCGCAGTTCAAACCCGAAAGAGGCCGCTAGCATCTATCAGCAGATCAAGAAGGAATTCCCAGACACCGCCATTGCGGATCAGGCGGATCGCGGCCTGGATACTCTTTCGCCAAAATCCTGATCCGCTCCGCGCATGAGAGTGCGGACGGATTCCCTGGAACATGACGGAGCGGCCCATCGAACCAGTTCTCCATCCCGCTCCCTGGACGATGCGCGAGGAACACTCCCGCGGCCGGCGGTACCCGGAGCCGTCTCATCCTTACCGCAGCGCCTACGCTCGTGATCGCGATCGCATCATCCATTCCCGCGCTTTTCGCCGCCTGGAAGCCAAGACGCAAGTCTTCACCACGCGCTACTCGGACCATTTCCGCAATCGACTGACCCACACGCTCGAAGTCGCGCAGATTGCCCGCACCGTCACCGCGGCGCTGGGGCTGAACACCGAACTTGCCGAAGCGCTCGCTCTCGTCCATGACATCGGCCATCCGCCGTTTGGCCATGCCGGTGAACGCAAGCTCGACGAATTGATGCGCGCGCACGGCGGCCGTTTCAATCACAATTTGCACGCGTTGCGTATCGTCGAACAGTTCGAGCAGCGCTATCTCGATTTTCCCGGCCTGAATCTTACGTTTGAAGTTCGCGAAGGCATTATCAAGCATTCGCGCGATTATTCCGCGGCGGAATTTCCTCAACTGGCCGAATACCTGCTGGACTTGCGCCCTCCCCTCGAAGCGCAACTCATCGACTGCGTCGACGAAATTGCTTACAACACCGCGGATATTGACGACGCCCTCGAAGCCGAACTTCTCGATCTCGCCGTCTTGTGCAGGGAAGTTGCGTTTTTCGACGAAGCCTACACACAGGTCGATTCCGCGCATCCCAGCGCACGCGAAAAACTCATCTTCAACGAAGCCCTCAAGCGGGTTCTCGATGCGCTGGCTACTGATCTCATTGAGACTACCCAGCAGCGGGTCCTGGCCTCTCATGCCTCATCGGTGGAAGACATTCGCCAGGCGCCAAAGCGCCTCGCCGGATTCAGCGAAGCTGCGGCCGCGCGCAATCGCGATCTGAAGCGCTTTCTCTTCGCTCACATTTACAACCACGTTGCCATCGCCGAGGACCGCGACCGCTCCGTGAAATATCTGGAAGAACTCTTCATGTATTACTTAGGACGCGAGGGATCGATGCCGGCTTCCTATGAAGACCTTGCGCACTTGGAACCGCGGCATGTCATCGTTTGCGATTATATTGCTGGCATGACCGACCAGTTTCTTCTTCGCCAGCATCACGAGCATTTAGGCAGTTCGCTCGGCGACAAATCGGCCGCGTCTCATTGATTGCAGGGGAAGCCATCTGTCAAACCTGAACGAAGTCCTCGAAGCGTTGGAGAAACTGTACGGGCCGCAAAAAGCCGTTGGCCCCGCGGATCCCTACGAAATGATTCTGTACTTGAATTCCGGATACCCGGCTACGGACACGTCTTGTTCAAAAGGATTCGATGCCCTGAAACGAGAGGTCGGCTTGAAGCCGGAAGAGATTCTGGCGGCGTCCAGCGCAAAACTAGCGAAGTTGCTTCGGCTCGGCGGAATCGTGCCCGAGCAGCGGACAGCTAGACTGCACGAAATCGCCCGCAAAGTGAAGTCTGAATTTGGCGGGAATCTCAAGGCTGAACTGAAGAAACGGATGCAGGAAAAATACCAAGCGAGCAAAAGCATTCACAGCGCAAAAAAGATCCTCCGGGAGTTTCCCGTGATTGGAGAGCCAAGCGCGGACAAAATCCTTCTGTTTTCAAAACTGGCTCCCGTGGCGGCTGTGCCTTCGGCCAGCCTTGGTGTGCCGATGCGACTCTGGTTTGGCAAGGAAGGGAAAAGTTACGCCGCCGATTACCGCAAGGTGCGGGAAAAATTGGACAGGGAACTCCCGAAGACTTTTGAAGAGAGGCAGAGGGCGTATCTCTTGCTGAAGAAGCATGGCCAGGAAATCTGCAAGAGGTCCGCGCCCAAATGTGAGCTTTGTCCCTTGACGGCGCAGTGCGCGTATATTCAGTTGATGGCTGCGGATAACAACGTGCACTGAAATGCAACGCCCCGCACTTCGTTCTTGGAAGTACGGGGCGCCCGGTAACGATTTGAGGAATCTCTAATCGGTCCGCATTAGGCCGTTCGATCCTAGAATCGAATAAACGGTCCGAAGGCCACCCGCGCATTATGGTGTGTACCTCCGGCGAAATAAATTTCGTCGCCGGCCTCCAGTCGCAGACCAACAGGTCCAAGATGCCCTTCCACGCCGGCGCCCGGGTAAACCGCGCCGCTGACGTTGTTCGACCGCAGGTTGTTCACGGAGTCCGTAAACGTTCCGAAAGAAGCCGGCCGCGGATCCAGCCGGAAATTAACAAAGCCGCCTTTGAGCGTGAGGAATGGCCGAATCGCCCCGTGACCACCTATGATTTTTGGCCCAAACAACCCGTGAAGTACTTTGAGACTGCTGTTTGCCACCGTGACCGTGCAGCCCGTGCTCAAGCAGTGGTCGGTGAAACCCTGGTCGAAATCGTAACTCATCTCTCCTTCCAGCATGACGTGAGAGAACGCCTTGTAGCCCACACGCGCTCCAAGTCCTGCCATATTCGTGTTCGTTTGCGAGAGTCGGAAATAGTCAGCATAAGCGCCAACCTGAAAATGGTCCTGCGCCGAGGCCAGCGGCACCAGCCAGCCTGCGAAGAATAGCAATAGGGCGACACGCTTCATTCGTGTTCTCCTTGCACAGAGTTAGTATGAATTACAGAATGCAGCGGGCTGGCTTCGGCTGGGGAGAAGCTGCTGCTTCTTCCTGTTAGATGAGACTCTGCAACGCAGAGTTGCCAGGGCGCTTAGAGGACTCTCACGATCCACGGGCCAGCGTCAGCAGGAGCGTCAGATAACGCTTCAGCTTTTGCGTGATGAGAAAATTCTCCTTCACGTGTTCGTGCCCGTGCTCTCCCAGCTTCACGGCAATCTCCGGATGCGACAGCAGAAAACGTATCTGATACGCCGTGCCTTCTACGGAATGCGACAGCAATCCTGTGTGCTTGTGAATAATCTGGATGGGGATTCCGCCCACGGCCGAGGCTACAACCGGCTTTTTTTTCCACAGCGCTTCCGAAACCGTAAGCCCGAATCCCTCGCGCAAGCTTTTCTGCAGCACAATGGTCGACGCGCGCTGTAAGGCATTCACTTCCAATGGCGCCCAGGCAGGTAACTCCAGCACTTTGATGTCTGGGTCGCCATCCGCTTCCCGCAGGACTTCTTTTAACACTATCGCGCCTTCGGGATCATCCGAGGCGCTGCCGCCTGCAAGAACCAGCTGGCAATCGAAATATCGCTTCACGATACGGTAAGCGCGGATCACGCCGACAGGGTCCTTCAGCCGGTCGAACCGCGATATTTGCGTGAGGATCGTCCGCTGCGGGTCAATTCCATAACGCGCCAGCACTTGCCCGACGAATTCCTGTTCCAATTCGCAATTCTTTTCCGACAGCGGATCGATGGCCGGATAAAAAAGATACTGGGGGATCGGAAGCTGCCGCGAAAATTCCGGCGAGGAAAACATCGCGCCGTCATATTTCGAAACAAATTGTTCAAGGAAATCCCACACCGTTCGATTGGGATGCGAAAGATCAATGTGGCAGCGCCACACCCAATGATTTGCGCCCGGCTTGCGCGTTTCGATGAGCGCCGCCGGCTGAGGATCGTGGATCACCACGAATTCCGCATCCAGCGGCAGCCTCTGGCGATTCTTCTCGTTGTAGGCCAGGAAAATATCAAAGTCTTTTTGGCTGGCATGGTACGGCGCTCCATGCAGCGCGTTGTGAAATGCCTTGGTTACCTCAAAAAAATCCTCGCCTCCGCTCATGACCTCCCATTTAATATTCAGGTCCAGCTCTTCCGCCAGCGGCACCAGGCGAGTGAGAATTTCCGCTACGCCACCGCCAACGGCTGTCGAATTGACCATCTGGATACTCCGCCCGAGCAGCGGCGTTGCCAGAGCGCGCAACTCCTCAATTTCACCCGCGCCAAGCAACTCGGCATAGTCATCGAGCGGTATGCGCCCGAGGGCCAGGACTTCACTCATGCTTTCTCCTTTCGCGATCGATCAGCCGGAGCAGTTTGGCGCGCGTGCTGTCCAGCGTGTTCGTGTAAATATCAATGTTGTTTACGCTCTCGCCCAGCGTTCGTAAACCAAGGCCGTCCGCCAGCCAGTGCGAGAAGTCGTTGGTCCGGAGCTGTAGCCTCAGCCGCGAAGAAATAAAGTGAAAATAGAAACCCGCATGGCTGAGGAGCGCGATCCCTTGCCGAAATTCATCCAGAGTTCGGGCGCTGCGGCCGAGAGGTACGGTGACTTCCACGCTTTCACAGAAATAGAATCGCTCCAGCGCGGACTGGCTCGCAAAGTGCGGATACGTCGTGCAATAGTCAGCTACGACGCGGCACAAATCGCTGCGCAGCGCCGCGATTGAAACGTAATCGCGAATGTCGAGCGCCGCAAGCTGTTCGGCGAGATCGTTCCGGTTGGTGTCCGAAAGCACCCACTGCGCGAAATCATTCGAGAATCCTTCGGTAAGAAAGTGGTGGCTGCCCAGCGTTTGAAACGTGTGGTGAAAAATGGATGCGTCGCTGCAGTGCTCCAGCCCCGTCAGCAACTCCGCGAGTGTGCCGGCCGATTGGTTGCCGATTCGCGTCAGATAGGAAACGGTAACGAATTCGAACGGTGTTTCCGCGGTATTCACGCGAGAGACTCCTTCTTCCTGGACAGCGCCGCAGCGCTCCCACCACGCGGAAAAATGAGGAATGTAACTCTATCGGGCCGGATCATGTTATCTGCGGCGCTTCTATGCGCTCCGTCAATTCAACGCGAATCTCTGTGAGATCGGAGAGAAGATTGGCCGCCCAGCGGTAGATGTTGTGCTCGCGCACCGTGTGCCGCATCCGCTGCATCCGCCGGGCTTGCTCCTCTTCAGACATTTCCAGCGCGCGATGGATGGACTCCGCGAGTTGAGAAATGTCATAAGGATTGACCAGCAGCGCATCCGACAGTTCGTGCGCCGCGCCCGCAAAAGTGCTCAGGATCAGCACTCCTTGATTGTCTTCCCGCGAAGCCGCATATTCCTTGGCCACCAGATTCATTCCATCGTGCAACGAGGTCACCATGCAGAACGACGATGCGCGGTAAAAACGCGAGATCTCTTCGTGCGAATGGTGCTTCTTCCGGAACACGATGGGTTTCCAGCGCGACGTTTGGAACCGCGCGTTGATGCGTTCCGCTTCTGCGCTCACTTCGTCTAGAAAATTCTTATAGCGCTCGATGTCCGTGCGGCTGGGCGCGCCGATTTGCACGAAGGTCAACCGCTGCTGGTAAACGGGATTGAGCTCGAAAAAGCGCTCCAGGGCGCGGAAGCGCTCCAGGATTCCTTTGGTGTAGTCAACGCGATCGACACCCACACCGAGGAGCGACGCCTCAATGTGCATCTCCGCGCAAAGTGCGGCGCGTTCTTCCCCGGAGTTGCGCGATGCACCAGCCGCTTGCGAGTTTTCAGGAAATGCCACGCTGATGGGATAGGGCCGCACGCGCGTAATGTGGCCTTGCCGGTTCACGGCAAAACGGTCCCATTCCGTGAGCGCTTCGAGCGCGCGATCCACTGTCTCCAGAAAATTGTTGCAGTGCGACTGAATATGAAAACCGATAAGGTCGGCGCCAAGGAGCCCATCGACGAGCTCGCGCTGCCATGGACAAATTCCAAAAACCTCCGCGTTCGGCCAGGGGACATGCCAGAAGATTGCTACTCGAGCGTCGGGCCGCGCGTCCTTCACCATTCGCGGCAGCAGCGCGAAGTGATAATCCTGCGCGAGAAGTATCGGCGATTCGGTGCCTTCCATTTCCTGCAGCACGGCGTCCGCAAACCGCCGGTTGATTTTTTGATACTGCAGCCAGTCTTCCGGACGAAACACCGGACGCGTGTGGGCAATGTGCGAGAGCGGCCACAATCCTTCGTTCGAAAACCCCTCGTAATAGCCCTTGTCCTCCTCGTCGGTGAGCCACACGCGGCGCAGCGTGTAACTCGGATGGTCGGGCGGAACGCGCAGGTGATCGTGAGCATCCACAACTTCGCGGTCGGCGTTGCCGGAGCCATTGGCAATCCACGTGCCGTTGCACGCCAGCATGAGCGGCTCGAGCGCCGTGACCACGCCGCTCGCGGGCACGATCATGTCGATGGATTTGTCCTTTTCATTGAACACGTGCATGTACGGCTCACGATTCGAAACCAGAAATAGCGGCTTCTCCTGGAGCTTGTTTCGCAGGCTGACCCGCAGGCGCTCCGCTGTCCAAATCGAGGCGTTCGAATCGCGCAACCGCGCCTCTTCCTCCGCGACGGCCCGCGCCGTGTTCAAATCATTGGCCAGGTGCGTCACTTCGTGATGCAGTTGATCGAGGATTTCGCCTTTCGGTAGCGGCGGCGCCGTGCTCGGCTGTCCCGTTCGCAGCGTTCGCAGCCAATTTGCCGTGCGCATCAGGGGCTCGGTAAACGTCCACCGGACCAGGACCAGCGCGAGTCCCGTAATCAGTAATGTTTGAATGAGCGCGTTCAGCAACGAGTCGCGAAGTGTGCGGGAGACCTGCTTGTCGATATAACTCGTCTCGTGGAAGAGAGCCAGCGTGCCCACAAGTGCTCCACTGCGGTGAAGCGGCAACGCGTAGATGTGTATGGGAACTTCTTCTTCCGGGCTCAGGGAAGGTGTTTGCTCAGCGCTCAGAAATTCGCCCACGCCGCCGTCCTGCTGGAAAGCACGAGTTGCTGTCATCGGCCGCAATTTGAACGCGGGCGACAGCCCGGGCGTAATTGCCAGCGCGCTGCCTGTGCTGCTGTACACCGCTACACCCTTCAAGTGTTCGCGCTGGACGAAGCGCTCGACCAGACGTTGCAAGTTCTTGTCGGGCCCGCGGTCGAGCAGCGGCTCCACGCTTTCCTGAAGACTTTCGCCGAGAATCGCCGCCCGGCGCGAAAGGTCGTTGCGCAAGAGGCGTTTTTCCGTGCGCACCTGGTAGGCGGCAAAAAGCAAAGACACTACGGCCACGCTCACAATCAGGGGCAAGACGATTTTCAAAGTCGTACGCATCAGACTCCTCAACGCGCATACGTGAAAACGAGCCTTTTCATTAAAATGGGCCGACTGAGAGAACAAAAACGTGCCGTAAGGGCTGGGAGCCGGCGGCTGCAAACGGTTCAGAACTATAGGTGACCGAACTCATTATGGGCACGAAATGAGCCAAAACTGGAGAGTTTTTCACCGCCACTGGTAAATCTCCTCAAATCAATGAGATGCGCGAAATGGGGCGAACGATTACAAAGAGTGATTGCGTACTAGTGCTATGAAAATCTTGCCGCACTCACATTGTCCAGTGCAGGATTGACCCAGCCCCCGCTTGAAAGTAGGATTTGGCTGCGATTTTTTCCAAATTTGTGGGAGACCAGGAAAAAGTAGAGGAGGCACCGTGTATTGTTCCAAGTGCGGCGGCGTGATGGCGGATGGCGCTGCGTTTTGCTCGAATTGCGGCCAATCGTTTGCCGTCGCCGCCGTGCCGTTGCGCGCGCCGATAGCGAGTGCATCGGTCGCGGTACCGGTGGAAGGTGGCGTGGCCGCTATTCCCGCCTATGCCGAATACGCCGTGCCGCGCGTCGAGTACGCGGGATTTTGGCTGCGTTTTTTCGCGCTCCTCATTGACAACGTAGTTTTGGGTTTGGGCTTCGTCTTGATATTGATCCCGCTGGTTTTTCTCACGGGACTGCACGAATTCCTCGGCCAGTTTCATCCCGACGAAGAGTTGAATGATGCCGGCATCTTCGTGCTCATGGGTTTTGTCTTTCTTCTCGCCACTGCCAGCCTGGTCGTGACGTGGTTGTACCACGCGCTGATGGAGAGCTCGGAGTGGCAAGCCACGCTCGGGAAAAAGGCTCTGGGTCTGGTGGTGACGGACATGGCTGGACAGCGTGTCAGCTTCGCTCGCTCGACGGGAAGGCACTTTGGCAAGATCATCACCAACATGGTGCCTGTATTTATCGGTTACATCATGGCGGGATTCACTGCGAAAAGGCAGGCGCTGCACGACATGCTGGCGGGCTGCCTCGTGCTGCGGCGAAACAGTTAAAGAAAAACTGGGAAACCAGTTATTAGCCGCCCGCCGTTGTTCTCCCTTATCTGCTAGCGTCGAAGCCGCTGCCGATGGAAGCCGCCACCAAGCCGTCAACGCTGGGAAGCATTCTCCGGCAGCGTTGTCCGCGCTGCCGCATGGGCGGAATTTTCCGCCACTCCATCTTCCGGGGATTCCCAAAGATGTGCGAGCGCTGTTCCATCTGCGACCTCAAGTTCGAACGGGAACCGGGATATTTTCTGGGAGCTATGTACTTCAGTTTTGCCTTGGGCGTCTTGGTCATGGCGCCGATCGCCGTGCTGGTCTGGTTCTTGACCGGATGGTGGATCACCAAAGTCATTCTATGGGCCGCCATATTGTTCCTGCCGCTCGCGCCCGCGATCACGCTTTTTGCCCGCGTGCTGTGGATTTATCTTGACCAGAGTATCGATCCCGAGCCGCTACATTAGCTTGCGGGACCGCCCGCGGATCTGCCGCACCCGAAAGAGCCGGTACGAAGCAGGGGCGGTCACGAACAGGTTGCCAAAAAGGGAAGAGAATAGCGGCGCTTCCTTAACTTGGCAGGGAGCCGACTCAATAATGGTAAGCATGAGCGGGCGCGCGAGGCTGATGGCTTGATCGGCAGTATATTTCTGACCGACGCTCTGGACCGTCCCGCTGAGAGTCACAGACTTGTTTTTCACTACCGTGGCGATGTGCTTCTCCGCCCAATCAGCATTCTTTGAAAGCGCATCGCTGACGAGCGTCTGGATTTCCAGATCGGCCACTCGTTCCCCCAGGTGCTCCCGGTCAGGATTTCGCTCCGTCGAGGGGTTGACGCTCAGATTGTTGTGCACCTGTTTGACGCTGGAAGTGTCCTGCGCGATCGCCCCGGCGACAGTCTTGACTTGTTCCGAAGCCACCTGACCTTCCAATGTCACTTCGCCCTGGATAGTTTGCACTTTGACGTCGAAAGGAGATACCTGTTTCGACAGCAGCAGGGCCGTGCGCACCCTCGATGTTGTAGCCGCATCTTGCGTAGACTCCTTGATCGAGGAGAATGCGTTTTGGACGGACGAATTCCGCGTAGCAACAAAGTAGACGACTGCCACGATAAGCACCAGAAGTGCGAGTGCGAGTGTCGTCCTGCCGGACCCTTTTTCACTGGTTCTAGTAGATTTCAACTCTTCCTCCTCAGTCACTTTATTGGCCGTGCCGGGACGCGACTCGGGGAACCACGGCTGAACGTTCCTGCGCCGATTCAGCATTACGGCTGTGAGTTTTCTGATCTTTAGAACTACTTGCAAGACTCGCAGCAACGTCAGACTCTGCCGTACCGTTATCCTAAATCAGTCCGCCGATCAAGATGGCAAACCCAATCGCGTAAAGTCCGAACGACATAGCAACTCCTCCTGGAGCCAGCCGAAGAGGCATTGACTCAAGAACTGGCGTTGCTTGCAGGAGCTTGCATGATGGACGTTCCGAAAAAACATTGCTGTCCACTTAAGGACACTTTACAAATGCGGCTGAATGTCCTCAGCTACAACTCAACTAACGTCTGGGAGAGGGACGGAAAAAGGAGCAGGCGGCCGATATTGGCCACTCGTTGTTTCTGCGGTCTTGGCCGCGGAGACGAGCGTGGCGTGGCCGGCGGAATTGGAGGTACTAGAACGGGCGGTGACAGACAGGGTACTAAAACGGGAAGAAGGGGGGGCGTTTCCTTGACTTGGCGTGGAGCCGACTCAATAATGGTAAAGCATGAGCGTACGCGCCGGAGGCGCCGAAGAAATGTTCCTTGACGTTAAGGAATTGGCCGTTCACAAGCTGCGCATCCGGAAGACCTATGCCCCGGGCAGCATCGATTTTCATTCCGCGGAGATCAAGCAACTCGAGCCGCTGGAAGTGACCGCCACGGCGGAGTTGCTGGAATCCCAGATTCGCATCGAGGGCAACCTCGAAACGAAGATCGAGCTGGTGTGCGCGCGCTGCCTTGAACCGGTCGTCGAAGATGTCAGCCGCTCCTTTGACCTCTTTTACGCCCCGCTTCCAAAGGACGCCAAGCCGAAAGAAGACCGGCTGAAGGACGACGACACGGAGATTGGTTTCTACCAGGGCTCAGGGCTCTTCCTGGCGGACGTGATCAAGGAGCAGGTGCTGCTGGCGTTGCCCTTCAAAGTTATTTGCCAGAGCGACTGCCGGGGACTGTGCCCGAATTGCGGCGCGAACCTAAACCACGAAGAGTGCCGCTGTGAGACCCACGCGACGGACCCTCGAATGGCCCCTCTCGCGCGCCTCAAGCAGGACTGGCTCAAGAAACAATAGTTTCCCAGGGCTGACAAGCCCTATATAATCCGCCCAACGAGGCGGCAAAAAAGAGGTGTATTGCTATGCCTAACCCAAAACGACGGCATTCGAAGCGCAGGACCAGCACGCGGCGCGCGAACGACTTTTTGACCAAGCCCGCTATGGCCAAGTGTCCGAATTGCCACGAAATGAAACAGCCGCACCAGGTTTGCCCTCATTGTGGATACTATAAGGGCAAAGCGGCGCAAGAAGCGGCATCGTAAGGAATTCGCGTCTCTCTCGCTTAGCCTGCGGGCAAAAATCCCATGATCACCATCGCCGTTGACGCCATGGGCGGGGACCATGCGCCCCGCCCCGAGGTCGAAGGCAGCGTCCTGGCTGCGCGGGAATTCGGGGTGCGCCTTTTGCTTGTCGGTCAGCCGAACGTGGTGCGTGCGGAGCTGGCGAGGCACGCCGCGCCCAACTTGCCCATTGAGATTGTGCCGGCCAGCGAAATGATCAGCATGCAGGATCACCCCGCCCAGGCGTTCCGGCGGAAGAAGGACAGCTCGGTGCATGTGGCGGCGCGGCTGGTGCGCGAGGCCAAAGCGGACGGCATGGTCAGCGCGGGGAACACCGGCGCGGTGATGACCGTGGCGAAGTTCTTGCTCGGAACTCTGGAATCGGTGGACCGCGTGGCGCTGGCCGCGCCGTTTCCCAACGCCAAGGGCGGTGTCTCCGTCCTCCTGGATGTGGGCGCAAACGTCGATTCGCGGCCGGAGCACTTGGTGCAGTTTGCGGTGATGGGCGAGGTCTACTACCGCGCGACGTTTGGCAACAAGCGTCCTCGCGTGGGTCTGCTTTCCGTCGGCGAGGAAGAGATCAAGGGCAATGAGCTAACCCGCGAGGTCTATGCGCGGCTGAAGAAAAGCCCGGTCCATTTTGTCGGAAACGTGGAAGGCGGCGACTTGTTTTCCGGCAACGTGGATGTGATCGTTAGCGATGGTTTCGTGGGGAATATCGCACTCAAGATTTGCGAGGGCCTGGCGTTTCAGATTTTCGGCTTGCTGCGCAGGTCCATCGACAGCTCGCTGGTTTCGCAGGTGGGCGGGATGCTTTCGAAAGGGGCCTTCAAGGCGTTGAGAAAGACGATTGACTACACGGAGTACGGCGGCGCTCCGCTTTTGGGCGTACGCGGCGTTTGCGTCATCGGTCATGGGCGTTCGAACGCCAACGCCGTGAAGAACGCCATTCGCGTGGCCGCGGGACTCGCCCGCGCCCGCATGAACGAAAAAATCGAACAGGAGCTCTCCGCCGCCGCGGTCGTCGCGTGACGGCGCGAGAGTAAGGATTAGCTATGGGCAAAGTCGCATTCGTGTTTCCGGGACAAGCTTCGCAATACCCGGGTATGGGCAAGGAACTGGCGGGAAAATATCCGGCAGCCAAGGCCGTTTTTGACGAGGCCGATCAGGCGCTGGGCTTTTCCATCTCGAAAATGTGTTTTGAAGGCTCGGAAGAAGAACTGAAGCTGACCGCGAACACCCAACCCGCGATTTTGACCTGCTCTGTTGCCGTCTGTCGCGTGCTTGCGGAGAAAGGCTTGACGCCCGATTTCGTCGCTGGGCATAGTCTTGGCGAGTATTCGGCGCTGGTCGCCGCAGGCGCGCTGAAATTTGCCGATGCCGTGCAGCTCGTTCGCAAGCGCGGCGCCTATATGCAGGAAGCGGTTCCCGCGGGCGTGGGCGCCATGGCTGCAATCATGGGCCTGTCCCCGGCCGTCGTAGCGGATGCCTGCAAGCGCGCCGCGCAGGGCGAAATTTGTTCCGCGGCCAATCTGAATTCGCCGGACCAGACGGTCATCTCCGGGCACGCGGCCGCGGTGAAACGCGCGGTGGAGATAGCTTCGCAGCTCGGCGCAAAGCGCGCCGTGATTCTCGCGGTCTCTGCGCCTTTCCATTCGGCCCTGATGATGCCCGCTCAGGAAAAGCTGGAAAAAGACTTGAAGCAAACCGCGTTTGGCCCGTTGCGCGTCCCGCTTGTCACCAACGTGGATGCCGACACCATCGAAACCGGCGACGAAGCCTGCCATGCCCTGATCCGCCAAGTCACCATGCCGGTGCGTTGGGAAGAGTCCGTTCGCCTCTTGATCGATGAGGGCGTGAACACTTTTGTGGAGGCAGGCCCGGGCCGCGTGCTGACCGGATTGTTGCGGCAAATTGAACGCTCAGTGGCCACCCTGAACGTCGAAGACGAAAAAAGTTTAGCCGCCACAGTAGAAAAAATCGCCGGCGCAAGATCCGATGCTGCTTAGTAGCACAGGCTTCAGCCTGTGCAGGTGTAATGAACTTGTTGAGCAGCACCCCAGGATCGGCTATATCACAAAGAAACAACCAAAATGGCCACGGAGAAGAGATGTTTAGTCTGAAAGACAAAGTCGCGCTAGTAACGGGAGCCTCGCAAGGCATTGGCCGTGACACCGCCCTGGCTCTCTCCCAGGCCGGCGCAAAAGTCGCCGTAGCCGCGCGCAACGAAGAAAAACTAGCCGCGCTAGTTGCAGAGATTTCTGCCGCAGGCGGCGAAGCCTTCGCCGTGAAGATGGACGTGACGGACGCGGAGCAGGTGAAGGCTGGCTTCAAGCAGGTGCTAGAGAAATTCGGCCGGCTGGACATCCTAGTCAACAACGCCGCCATCACGCGCGACGGCTTGGCGCTTCGCATGAAGCAAGACGACTGGGAAGCAGTCATTCGAACCAACCTGACCGGCGCGCACTTCTGTATCCAGCAAGCTCTCGCTACCATGATGCGTGCCCGCGCGGGACGCATTATCAATATAGCCTCCATCGTCGCGCAAATGGGCAACGCTGGCCAGGCAAATTACGTCGCGGCGAAAGCCGGCCTGATCGGCCTGACCAAAGCGATTGCGATAGAGATTGCTTCGCGCAACATCACCGTGAACGCCGTCGCGCCCGGCTTCATCGAAACGCCCATGACCGACGTTCTTAGTGACCAGGTGAAGGAAGATTTGAAAACGCGCATTCCGCTGGGCCGCATGGGTTCCGCCCGCGACGCAGCCGCTGCCATCGTCTTCTTGGCCAGCGACGAAGCTGGCTACATCACTGGCCACGTACTCGACGTCAACGGCGGCATGTATTTAGCATGAATCTCAAGAGAATCTGCGCAGCACAGTTGCCGGAAGAGTTAGGAGCTGACTGTTTTTGTCCAACTTGTCAAAACCACCTGGTTCGTACTGAGTGCGCTGACCCTTGGGCTATCTGCCTTGGCTGCAAGACGGGCCACCGCTTTTTCATCATGCCTGAGCCTCCGCTCTCCGTGGACTCTGGAAGGGCAGCGTCACTACGCTTTCCAGAATTAAATGATCGTTCGCCGGAAGCCGTCGCGTCATTTTGGCTCTCAGACGCTTCAGCTCGGTCCGTGCTCAACGCACAGCTTGCGCAGATCCTTCGCGCAGTTGCAGAGGGGCGGACAGCGATTGATGAGCCGACATTCTCTTTTTGTCCGATTTGCGGTGGAGAACTATCGGAGTACGAGCAGGATGATATCCGGGTCCAAGGCCTCCGGTGTCCAATTGGTCATTGTTGGTATCTGCGCGGCGGTCACCTCTGGGCTCCAATTGCTGGCAGGCCAGTTGGTTTGCAGGCCGAATACTCCGATGCTGTTTTGGGCCAGTCGATCTCGGACTGGCTAAAGGGCAACGCGCTTCTAGACCGGCAGCTGCACGAGTCCATTCGCCACGTACTAGCCGAATACACGCGGAATAGAATAGAAAGGACCACGCCAAAAGTTGACCTTGGGGGGCGGGGTAAATAGAATGGGCAGGTTGCCCAGAGGGGCCCAAACCACCGATTTTGGCGCGGCTGTACTCCGCGCGCGTAGTGCAGGCAAGCAAGCCTGGGAAACGAAGACACAAGTCTACAGACAGTGCGATTAACGATCGCGGAGGAATAGGAATGGCCAGCGTAGAAGAACGCGTGAAGCAGATTATCGTCGAGCAGCTCGGCGTGGATGAGGCGGAAGTGACGCCCACGGCGTCCTTCGTGGACGACCTGGGCGCGGATTCGCTCGACCAGGTAGAATTGGTGATGGCGTTTGAAGAAGCCTTCGGCATTGAAGTGCCGGACGAGGACGCCGAGAAAATGACCACCGTAAAAGACGCCGTCGAATACATCGACAAACACGCCAAAGGTAAGTAAGCCACGGAATTCACACCTCAAAAGGGAGCGTTCTAAATTTGGCTCGACGAGTCGTAGTCACGGGTGTTGGACTGGTCTGCGCGCTGGGCATCGGCACGGAGGAAAGCTGGAAGAACCTCGTGGCGGGCGTGAGCGGCATTGGACTGATCACGCAATTTGATACGAACGGTTTTGATTGCAAGATCGCGGGTGAAATCAAGAATTTCGATCCCTTCCAGTGGATCGAGAAAAAAGAACTGAAGAAGATGGGCCGCTTTATCCAGGTGGCGCTGGCCGCCGCGGATTTCGCGGTGAAATCGGCCAACTGGAAAAAAGAAGACTCGGACCTGGATGAAGTCGGCGTTTACGTTTCTTCCGGCATCGGTGGGTTTGACATCATCGAGCGCGAACACTGGAAACTGGTGCAAGGCGGACCGGGCAAGATTTCACCTTTCTTTATTCCTTCCGCAATCGTCAACCTCGCTTCCGGGCATATCTCGATTCGCTACGGCGCGCGCGGGCCGAATTCCGCCACCGCGACGGCTTGCTCCGCTTCCGCGCACGCCATTGGGGATTCCTTCAAAATTATCGAGCGCGGCGCCGCGGAAATGATGATCTGTGGCGGCACGGAAGCGACCATCACGCCGATGGGCATCGGCGGATTTGCTTCCATGAAGGCGCTTTCGACGCGCAACGACGATCCCGCGCACGCCTGCCGCCCATGGGACGCTGGGCGCGATGGATTTGTGGTGGGCGAGGGCGCGGGTATTGTGATCCTTGAATCACTGGAACACGCGCAAAAGCGCAATGCGCCGATCCTCGCGGAAATTGTCGGCTACGGAATGTCAGGCGATGCCTACCACATCACGCAGCCCGCCGAAAATGGTGACGGCGCCTACCGCGTGATGCGCGCCGCGATCAAGGATGCAAAGCTGACGCCCGACGACATCGGCTACGTGAACGCGCATGGCACTTCGACGCCGATTGGCGACGTCATCGAGACGCGCGCGCTGAAGAGGGTGTTCGGCGAGCGCGCGAAGAACGTGCCGATCAGTTCGACGAAATCCATGACCGGCCATTTGCTGGGCGGCGCGGGTGGATTGGAAGGGGGCATCAGCGTTCTCGCGCTGCGCGACCAGATTCTGCCGCCCACCATCAATCTGGAAACTCCCGACCCTGAATGCGATTTGGATTACGTCCCGAATCACGCGCGCAAGGCGTCGGTCGAGTACGCGCTTTCAAATTCCTTTGGCTTCGGCGGTACCAACGCCGCGCTGATATTCAAGCGTTGGTCAGGCAAGTAGTTTCCCTTCCGTGAGCGTCGCAATTAGATTTTGTTTTTGGTAGAAGGAAGCAGCTCGTGAAAATCATCGTGTGCATCAAGCAGGTTCCCGCGAAGGACGCGCCGCTGGCGATTGCCGGCAACTGGATCAAGGAATCGGACATCGGTTTCGAGATGAACGAGCCGGACAGCTACGCGCTCGAAGAAGCCCTTCGTCTGAAGGAAAAGCACGGCGGGGAAGTCGTCGCTCTTTCGATGGGCCCGGAACGCGTGAAGCAAACCATTAAGGAAGCGCTAGCCAAAGGCGCAGATCGCGGCATTCACGTTGTGGACGACAATTTCGCGCAGCTCGATCCTCTGGGCTCGGCAAAGGCTCTCGCGGCCGCGATCCAAAAAGAAAAAGCCGACTTGGTGCTGACCGGTTTGCAGAGCGATGACCACGGCTTCGGACAGACCGGTGTGCTGCTGGCCGGGCTGTTGGATTTGCCGCACGCCACGATCATTATGGCCATCGAAGTCGCCGACGGAAAAATGAAACTCAAGCGCGAGCTCGAAGCCGGGTGGTTTCAGCACGTCGAATGTCCGCTGCCCGCGGTGCTGTCGATTCAGTCCGGCATTAACAAAGTGCGTTACGCGACGCTGAAAGGCATCATGGCGGCCAAGAAGAAGGAAATCGCGGCGATGACGCGTGAGTCGCTCGGTGTTTCGCATGAACCCACGCAGAAGATTGAAAAAATTTATGTCCCGACAAAAACCAAGAAAACCGAGTTTCTGACCGGCACGCCGAAAGAAGTCGCGACGAAGCTGGTCGAGAAATTGAAGTTTGAAGCGCGCGTGATCTAGCCATGAAAATACTTGTCATCACTGAACTCCGGCAAGGGAAGTGGAACAACGCAAGTTTCGAGACGCTGGCGGCGGCGCAGCAAATCGCGAAAGACACCTCGAGCGCGGTGACCGCGCTTGTGATTGGTAAGGGTGTGGCGGCATTTGCGGACGAACTCGCCGCGAAAAATGTCGCCGAAGTTCTGAAAGTTGAGCACGACCTGCTCGAAGCGTACACGGCAGATGGTTTTTGCGTCGCGCTGAAGCAGGTGATCGCAAGCGCCAAGCCGGAATTGGTTTTGTTTCCTCATACGTACCAGGTGCGCGACTTCGCGCCGAAACTCGCTGCGATGGTCGGCAAAGGCATGATCGGGGATTGCATCGGCTACCGCAACGAAGGCGGCAAACTCGTTTTCGTGCGGCAAATGTTTCAAGGGAAAACCGCGGCGGACGTCACGTTTGCCGGAGCCGCGCCATGGTTCGCATCGTTTCAGTCCGGAGCATTTCGCGCGGATTTGCTCGCGGCGCATCCTTCTGGAAAAGCGCCGGTGAATTCGATAACCGTGTCGTTGAGCGCGGAGCAGATTCGCACGAAGCCGCTCGATCTCTTCAAAGAAGCAAAATCCGCCGTGGACTTGACGCAAGCGCCGCTGATCGTAGCCATCGGGCGCGGCATCAAAGCTCCCGAAAATATTCCGCAAGCCGAGGCGCTGGCGAAAGCCCTCGGCGGTGAAATCGCGGCGTCTCGCCCAATTTGCGATGAAGGCTGGCTCCCGATGGAGCGGCAGATCGGCAGTTCCGGCCAGACGGTCGCGCCAAAATTGTATTTAGCGCTGGGAATCAGCGGCGCCATTCAGCATGTCGTCGGCATGAAGGGCGCGCGCACCATCGTCGCCATCAACAAGGATGCCAACGCCCCCATCTTCGAAATCGCAGACTACGGCGTAGTCGGCGACATCTTCGAAATCATGCCCGCCCTCACCGAAACGCTGGAAAAATCCAAATCTTCATAACCGGCTCGAACATCCGTTTGGCGTATAATTTTCTTACGCATGAAATTCGAGGATTTCACTCCCATTTACTGGCAGCAGGACCATGGCGCCTGGGTCGCCGAAATTGAGGGAATTTCCGGCTGCTTCGCGCTGATGCATACGCGAGAAGAAGCTGCTGAAGAGCTGAAACTTGTGTTTGCCATGATTGCCGAGGAAGAAGCAGAAAAATCCCATGGCTGAAGTCGAGCGGGAACGACTGGAAGCGGATGTGTTGATTGTGGGCGCGGGGCCGGCGGGGCTGGCTTGCGCGCTGCATTTGGCTAGTCTCATCAAAAAGCACAACGAAGCCAGTGGCGCTAGCAAGAGCGGGCCGCAGCTTTCGGCTGAGAATATTTATGTGCTCGAGAAGGGGCGCGAGATTGGGGCGCATCAGCTTTCGGGCGCGATCATGAATCCGAAGGCGCTGGCGGAGCTGGTCCCGCATTTCGAGAAGACCGCGCCCCTGGATACGCCGGTGACTGATGACGCGGCGCTGCTTTTCACAAAAGGCTCGTCGTTCCGATTTCCGATCACGCCGCCGCCGTTCAAGAACAAAGGCAACTACGTTGTATCGCTGAGCAAAATCACGAAGTGGCTCGGCGAGCTGGTGGAAGCCGCGGGCGTAAACGTCTTTAAGGAATTTGGCGGAGCCGAATTGGTGTACGAAGGCGAAGGAATAGGCGGAGTCATCACCGAAGACAAGGGTTTGGACAAGAGCGGCAAGCCGAAAGACAACTACACTCCCGGATACGAGTTGCGCGCGAAAGTCACCGTGCTGGCGGAAGGCACGCGCGGCTCGCTGACGAAGAGACTCGTTGAGAAGAAAAAGCTCGACAACATCAATCCGCAGAGCTACGGAATCGGCATCAAGGAATTGTGGGACGTCCAACCGGGGCGAATCGCGCCGGGCTACGTGGCGCATACGCTTGGGTGGCCGGTTTCGACGGACATGTATGGCGGCGGCTGGATTTATGGACTGTCGAATAATCGCCTTTCCGTCGGACTGGTGTTGGCGCTTGAATACGCGGACCCGCTGTTCGATCCCCACGCGGCGTTTCAGACCTGGAAGACACATCCATTCGTGAGAAACATTCTCGAGGGCGGAAAGCTGGTGCGCTACGGCGCGAAGTCGCTGCCGTACGGCGGATGGTACGCGATGCCGCGAAGTTATGTGGATGGCGGGCTGATCATCGGAGATTCGGGAAGTTTCCTGGATTCGCAGCGGCTGAAGGGCATTCACCTGGCGATGAAGAGCGGAATGCTGGCCGCAGAAACAATTTTTGAAGCGCTGAAAGCGGGAGACTGCTCGTCGAAAACGCTGAGCGCCTTCCCGAAAAAAGTCGAGCAAAGCTACATCAAGAAAGAACTGTGGCAGGTGCGGAATTTTCACCAGGCGTTCCAACACGGAATGCTCCGCGGATTTGTTCACACGGCGTTCCAGCAGATCACCGGCGGACGCGGGTTGATCGATCCCATGCCGGCGCACCCGGGGCACGAGGCATATAAGAAAATCAACGGGCGGCCGGCTCCGGAAAGGTTCAAGGGAGATGGCAAGCTGACGTTTGACCGGCTGACGGATGTGTATCATTCCGGGACGCGGCATGAGGAGGATCAGCCATGCCATCTTCATGTCGCCGACACCAACATCTGCTCCACAAAGTGCGCCGTGGAGTACGGGAATCCTTGCCAGTATTTTTGTCCGGCAGCGGTCTACGAGATGGTCAAGGAAACGAACGGCAGCATGAAGCTGAAGATCAACGCCGCGAATTGCGTGCACTGCAAGACGTGCGACATCGCCGACCCGTACCAGATTATTGACTGGGTGGTGCCGGAGGGCGGCGGCGGCCCGAACTACGAGGGAATGTAGCCGGCGTCTTCCAGTCCATAGTCTTGTCGAACTCAAGAGAGATCCTTCGAGTCGCTATACTCGCTAAGGACAGCTATCCTTATCGCATAGCTGGCCCCTCCCCCCATTTTTCATAAGTGTTGCATCTAAAGGACTTAGTGTTTATTTAAGTGGTTTAGAATCAACACTTGCCGGGATTTCTATAAGTGTTGATTCTAAATGGCTTAGTTGAGCCAACGGAAAGAGCAGCGTAACGCTAGGAGGATCGCCAATCTCAGAGTATTACGCTGATTTACCTACATATTAATATAACAGAATGTGAACTAAAGTCAAGAAAAATTAGGGAATCAGTTGGGATGCGGGACAGAGGCAATAGGTTCGCCGGGAGTGGGAGGAGCCATTCTGGTCAGGAACTGCTGGACCAGAGTTTGCGGACGAAGTTGCGGACTCGATGCACCAAGGAATCGTTGGCGGATGCGGCGGGTTTCGCGCCGTTCGGTGACGCGGCAGGCGCTGGCGCGGGAGGGGGCGTGACTGCGGCGACGGCAACGCCTTCGACGCGGCCCTGGAAGATGAGGGTGGGCCGCACGCGAACGCGGCGCACCAGAACGATCATCCGGGGATCGATCTCCGGCTGGACCTTGGCTTTGGCGTCGTAAATCAGCGGCGGCATAAAGACCTGATAGATGGGTTCGTCCTGGGAAGGTGGCAGATCGGCGATTTCGGTCTGGCTGACTGCAGGTTGGGGCGGCGGAGGAGCTGCCTTAGCGACTTGCAATTCACAGGCGCAGTGGCCGGCGCTGGCGCGGAGGTGCTCCAGCTGGCCGTTGAAGAGGAAAATATCGCCGGTCTGCGGGACGAGAACGCTTTGGTCGGTCAACTGCTGCTCGACCCGGATGGCGCCGAGATTGGCGCGAATGCACATGGCGCCGGAGGAGTCGAAGCCAACGAGGGCATCACGCGGCCCGTTCGCGATGGCAACGGTTTGCGCCTGGATCAGGGGAGTGTAAATAGTGAGCGGGAGTTCATGCTCGATACGCGCGTGAACCGTGCCGGTATCGAGAGCGATCGTCAGCGAGCCTCCAGACTTCAGAAGAGACAGATGAGCGGGGCCGCAAATGGTGATCTGGCCGCCTTCGATGAGGTCGATGCGAGCGGCGCCGAATTTGACGCGCACATCGCTGCCGCTCCGCAGGACGGTCTTCGCCTGGCCGTTGACAACATCGAAGCTCATCGGTCCGGTGACGGAGATGGCTTCGCCGTCGATAACGCCAATGGAGTCGGAAGCAGGTTCATCGGAGCGGGCAGCGGATGCGGCAAGCAGCGCGGCGAAGACAACGGCCACGCCAGCCGCGTGGAACGCGGAGCGGAGCAGACAGGCGTTGGGATTGGAAAGGGCCGTCACTCAGTGAACCTCCCCGGTCACGGGGACAGAAAGTCTCGCCTATACTATACGTCGGGTGATTTGCAGACGCCTAGAAAATGATGACGACGCCAGACGCCACTGTCGAGGCCACGAAGAAATCCGAACAGGAAGCGGTGAGCGCGCATTACGACACGCGGCTGCCGGATTTGCCGTGGTCGCGGCGAATCCAGATTCCCATCATCGCGGCCGCCGTGTACAGCGTGATTCGAACGCTTGGGCCGACGCTGCGATATGAAGTGCTTGGGTGGCAGCATGCGGAGCGCGTGTATGCGATGAAGAAGCAGTGCATCTGGGCGTTCTGGCACCGGGTCATTATTCCGATCGTGTGGTGGTACAGAAATCACGGCGTGGTAGTGATGAACACGACGGCGTTCGACGGGCAGTGGACGCGCAAAGTGATCGAATGGCTGGGATTTGGGACAGCGCAGGGAAGTTCGTCGCGCGGTGGACTGCGAGGGCTGGCGGTGATGGCGCGGCGGCTGGAAGAAGGACTAGATTGCGCGTTCACGATTGACGGGCCGCGCGGGCCGCGGTACGTGGCGAAGCCTGGGCCGGTGATGCTGGCGCGAAAGACGGGATGCCCCATCATGGTGTTTCACATCGGCGTGGATCGCGGGAAAACGTTTGAGAAAACGTGGGACCATTTTCTGCTGCCTGCGCCTTTTTCGCGCACGGTGATCCTGTTTGCGCCGCCGATTTATGTGCCGAGCGATGCGAGTGCGGAGGCCATGGAAGCGAAACACGCGGAGATGCAACGCGAGTTGGAACGCGTGCGGGATATTGCAGAGGTGTGGTTTGCATTGAGCGATTCGGAACGCGCGCGGCACCGCAGCGAATTCAATCAGTGAGAGACGGGGTCGGCCGTGGGGCACGATGTATCGTGCCCCTACACGGAAAAGAGGTTAGTTGCCGGTGCGCTCGCCGAGCTTGACGGGGATGTCCATTTTTTTGCCGCCGCGATAGAGGGTGACGTTAACGGTGTCACCGGGACGTTTGTGGTTGAGAACGAGGTTGACATCCAGCTGACTGGCGACTTTCTGGTTGTCAATGGCGGTGATGACGTCGCCACCGATGGCAATTCTGCGCATGCCTGCTTGGGCGACACGATCGCCGCCATGAATGCCGGCGGCAGCAGCAGGCCCACCGTTCGTGGCTCTCTGCACAAGCAAACCTTCTTTGACGGGCAGGTCAAGAGCTTCGCTCAGCCAGCCACCGACAGGCAGCGTTTCCACACCGAGAAATGCCCGGTGCACGCGGCCGTCGGTCATGAGGTCGTTGGCGATGGATTTTGCCGTGTTGATAGGAATGGCAAAGCCGATTCCGGCGGTAGTGCCGGTGGGCGTGTAAATCGCGGAATTGATGCCGATGACCTGGCCGTGAGAATTGATGAGCGGCCCGCCGGAATTGCCGCGATTGATGGCGGCGTCGGTCTGAATGGCTTCGTCGATAAAAGTCGATTGACTGGTCTGCACGGTGCGGCCAAGCGCGCTGACGACGCCGGTGGTGAGGGTGGATTGAAAGCCGAAAGGATTTCCGATAGCTAGAACTTTCTGGCCGACCTGGATTGCTGCCGAATCCCCCAGCGGCAAAGCGGCGAGATTCTTACCCTTCGGATCGATCTTGACGAGAGCAACATCGTTGCGCTGGTCGGCGCCAATGAATTTTGCGGGGTAGCGGGATTGATCGCCGAGGACCACTTCGATGGACTGCGCGCCTTCCACGACGTGGAAGTTGGTCAAAATGTAGCCACGTGGATCGATGACAAAGCCGGAACCGGCGCCTTCCACGGGAACGGGGTCCATGAAGAAATCGTATTCCGTCGCTTTGGTCAGAATGTTGGCCACGGCCGGGGACACCTGGCGGTAAATGCGCACGTTGATGGCTTCGTCCTCGGTCAATGCGGCGTCGCGCTGCGCAATGGACATGGGAGTGCTCGAGCCTCCAAGAGGCAAGGCTTCGACTTGGGTGGGTTGACGTGGGCCGAACCGCGCGCCGGCCCAAAAGGCGCCCAGGAGAAGAACCAGCGCGGCAAGAATGATGCGCGCGCGGCGAGAGGTGTTTGGTGCGGTCATGGGTGTCGTCCCTTCTGAATCCACTCGATGCCACCATTATAAGGAAAATTGCGAAACGGGTCACCGCACCGCCTGAGCGCGACGGAGTTTGGTGGCGAGAGCCTGGACCTGGAGGCGGGTTTGCTCCAGAGAGCCGGAGCAATCGATTTTCTCGGTGGCGAGACGCAATTTCTCCGCAACGGGAAGCTGGGCGGCGATGCGGCGGCGAGCTTCGGCTTCACTAAGGCCGCGGGCAACGAGGCGCTCGAGCTGCTGTTCAGGCTCGCACCAGGCAACCACCAGACCATCAAGTGTTTTGTGAATGCCGGATTCGATCAGAAGAGCGGCTTCCACAAAGGCGGCGTCGCGTGTGCCGGCGCGCTCCCATTCGGTGAATTGACGGAAGACGATTTCGGCGACGCGAGGGTGGACGATGGCGTTGAGACGGTCGAGTCTGGCGCGATCGTTGAAAACGATGGCGCTAAGTTTTGCCCGGTCAACGCGGCCACCCGGAGCGAGCACGGCCTGCCCGAATTCCTGGAGGACCTCGTCGTAGGCGGGATTGCCCGGCTCGATGAGCCGATGAGCCAGGGAATCGGCATCGAGGACCGCGAAGCCCATTTCGCGCAGCATAGCGGCGACGGCGCTTTTGCCGCTGGCGATTCCACCGGTGAGGCCGAGTCGGAGCATGATCGTGAATTTATCGGGCCGTAACTGACGATTGCGTTGCAGAAAATTTTGGCGAGGCGCGGCGGAGGCGCGCGGCTTTGACAGTGTTGCTCATCAGCATGGTGATGGTCATGGGGCCGACGCCGCCGGGAACGGGAGTGAGAGCGCCGGCGATGTTGATCGCAGCGGGGTGGACATCGCCGACCAGGGCGCTGCCTTTGGCACGGAATTTCTCGAGGCGGTCTGGAAAATCGCGGAAGAGGCGCTCGGCTTGTTTGGCGTCGGTGACGCGGTTGGTGCCAACGTCGATGACCGCGGCACCGGGCTTGATCCAGTCTGGTTGGACGTAGCCAGGTTTGCCCATAGCGGCGACGAGGATGTCGGCGCGGCGGAGGATATCGGGCAGGTCGCGCGTCTTGGAATGGCAGATGGTGACGGTGGCGTTGGCGTGCATCAGGAGAAGGGCCATGGGTTTGCCGACGATGTCACTACGGCCGAGGACGACGGCGTTGGCCCCTTCGATCTCGATTTCGTTGCGGCGCAGGATTTCCATGCAGCCGGCGGGGGTGCAGGCGACCAGGCCGGGACGTCCGCTGACGAGGCGACCGAGATTGACGGGATGGAAACCGTCCACGTCTTTGGCCGGATCAACGGCTTCGAGAATACGCTTGGCATCAACCTGCGGAGGGAGAGGGAGTTGGACGAGGATTCCGTCGATGTCGTTGGCACGATTCAGGTCTTCGACGACAGCGAGCAGGTCGAGAGTAGTCGCGGTGGCAAGAGGAGTAACAAGCGCACTGGCGAGACCGAGTTGCTCGCAGGCTGCAATTTTACTTTTTACATAAAGCTGCGAGGCGGGGTTCTCGCCGACAAGAACGGCTGCGAGGCCGGGGCGAACACCGGCAGAGGTAAGCAAGCGTACTTCATCGCTCAACTCGGCGAAGATCTGGTCCCGGATTTTGAGGCCGTCGAGGATGCGCGCGGTCATGCAGTGCTCGCTTTCGCCCTGGGGTGCGGCGCAAAAGAAAATCATAACACACGGAAAAACGAGGAAGCACAAGTCATGGTCTGGGAACCGTCAGGACTCCGCATTTAGGGCTTTGGGCGGGGGTGCTCATTCTGCTAGCATCCCACCAACTTGCCAAAGGAGGCACACATGGCGACCGTAAAGCGAATCGAGCCGGGATCTGCGTTCAAGGTTGGACTTGTCGTATACGCCTTCCTTGGCTTAATCGTCGGGATTTGCATGGCGCTATTTTCCATGGTGGCTGGGTCCTTGGGAAGTTTGGCCGGAGGCGGAGTACCGGGAGCGCGTTCGCTGGGTTTTGGGTTCGGCCTCGGCGCAATTATTATTTTCCCGATTCTGTACGGCATTGTTGGGGGCATCGGCGGGGTCATCGCAGCGGCCGTGTACAACCTCGCAGCCGGATGGGTGGGCGGGCTTGAAGTCGATATCAGCTAGGCCGACTCGCGTTCGAATCTCTGACTGATTGCCGCGGAAGTTCTGAGTCTTCTATTTCTCCGCGGCATCCAAGCAAGTGGTGATTTCGATGGGTGGAAGTGTGTTTGCCTAACGGCCAGGAACGGGAAAAACGAAGATGGCATTGTTTGGAGATGGTGGCCGGCGAGAATTGGAGAAGAAGGCGAAGGCGGAGGGGCGGCTGCCGCCAGGGCAGTCGCTGACGCTGAAATGGCCGGTGCTGCATTACGGAAGCGTGCCGCATTTTGATGCGGCGAAATGGGATTTCAAGATTTCGGGGTTGGTGGAACAGCCGGTGCGGCTGGCGTGGGAAGAATTTCGGGCGCTACCGCAGACGGAAGTGACTTCGGATTTTCATTGCGTGACGCGCTGGAGCCGGCTGGACAACCGCTGGAAGGGCGTGCTGTTTACGGACGTGATGAAGCTGGTGAAGCCAAAGGCGGAGGCTCAGTACGCGCTAGTGCTGGCGGAAGAAGGATACACGGCAAATGTACCGTTGACGGACTTGATGCGGCCGAATGTGCTGTTCACGTTCGAGCATGATGGCGAGCCGCTGACAGCGGAACATGGAGGGCCGTTGCGGCTGATCGTGCCGCACCTCTACGCATGGAAAAGCGTGAAGTGGGTGCGCGGCTTCATGTTGCTGGATCACGACCGGCTGGGCTTCTGGGAGCGCAACGGGTATCACGCGTACGGCGATCCTTGGAAGGAGCAGCGATATTCTGGCACTTAAGGAGCGGAGTTTAAAGAAAGACGCCTGCGCCAGACTCACGCATAAGCGTCTTTCCGTGTATTAATCCGCGGCGGCTTGGGATTTGGTCGGGTCGATTTCGATGCGGCCCTTGAAGTGGGCGCCGTCTTCGATGCTGATGCGCGCGGTGGAAATATCACCAACGACCGAGCCATCCGTTTTGACGTCGACGCGGTCGCGGGCATGCAGATTGCCGATAACTTTGCCATAGACGACCACTTCGCTGGCATGAATTTCGGAATTGAGCTGGGCGGTCGAACCCACCGTCAGTTGATGGCCGCGCAATGAGATCGCGCCTTCAACCTTGCCATCGATCTGCAAGTCTTCCGTACCAGTGATCTGACCCTTGATTTGCAAGCTCGAGCCGAGGCGCGCGAGAGTGCGCACAGCAGTGTTGCCGAGCCGCGACGTCGAGGGTGCGCCGAAAGGAACAACGGGTGTTCCCGAGGTTTGAGCTGGCGGTGCGGTTGGCGTTTCCGTTGCAGTTTGCTGCTTGTTCCACATACTTCCTCCCTTATTCAATCCAGAAGAATTGATTCGGCTCCGGGTGGGAGGGAGCAGCGTGGAATCACTTTAGTGGTGTTTGGCGAGACGAGGCAATGAGGAAAAGGGCGGGCTTGTGCAAATCAAACACTGGCCGTGCGGACAGGTCTTGTTGAGAGGTCTTCGCGGGATGACGGAAGCAACGATTGCGCTGCTCAAAACCTACGGCTCGTTGAGGCGGACGCGACGCACACCGAAGGCGATCATCCTGGCTGGCAAATCCCGCAGAATTGGTATGCGGAAAAAAAGCCGGAACTGCCAGGGCACGGTCAAGGCTGTTTGAGCCCGCAACGCACCGCCGATCAGATTCTTTTGCATGAAGGATTGCATGGCTTGGATGGCGCGCGTTGGCCATTCCCGCTGGCGCTGCACCTCGGCAAGATCCGCGCCCGAAACACTGCCGGCCAATAGTGGCTTTGTCAGAACGTTTGCGGCAACTGCGGCATCCTGGATGGCGTAGTTGATCCCCACACCTCCCACCGGAGACATCACGTGGGCGGCATCACCGATCAGGAGGAGACCTCGCTTATGCCAGATCGGGCAGCGGCTGGACTCAACGGAGAGCAACGTCAATTGGTGCCAGTCGGTAAGATATCCGGCGTGCCTGGCAAAATGCGGCTCAACCTCAGCGATGCTCTGCCGGACGGCCTCCAGGCCCTTCGCCCGCAGTTCCTGATACTGGCCCTTGGGGAAAACGAGACCCGCCTGCCAATAGTCGGTACGCTCGAGCATGACAAAGATTCGCCCGCGCCCGATCCCGCCGAATAGGCCGCCGGGGATCTCGGGTTCGCCGGGAAGCTTCGGTAGCCGGAACCACAAAACGTCCATGGGTGGTGAAGTCTTGATGGGTTCGATTCCGGCGAGACGGCGCAACTGGGAGAAGCGGCCATCGGCGCCCACGGTCAAGGTGGCGAGAATTTCGTGCATCCCATCGGGCGCGAGGTAGCGCACGCCGCGCACGACACCGTCCTCCTCGACCATTTGTTGCACGTGGGCACGCATCACTAATTTGAATTGCGGATACCTGGCGGCTTCGCCGGTAATGAATTCGAGAAATCGCGCTTGCGGAACCAGCAAGATATACGGAAAGCGCGTCTTGAGACGCCCAAGATCAAAGGGGCGAAACGGGCCGTCCGCGAATTGGATCGTGGGTCCGGTCACCTTGGTGTGAGGAATTTCGTGGAGCTTGTCAGCCAAACCGATCTGGTCGAGGATTTCCATCACCGAGGGATGAATGGTATCGCCGCGGAACTCGCGGTCGAAATCCTTATGCATTTCAAGAAGAGTGACCGGAACGCCGCGCCGGGCGAGGGATAGCGCCAACATAGCGCCGCCCGGCCCGCCGCCCACGATGCAGCAGGAAGTCTGCCGGACGTCGACAACCTCACTCTCGGCTTGTTGTGTCTGAACCGAATCGGCGATGGGCGGAGTCACAGAATCCTCCTTGATGGGTCTCCGCAAACAAACTCCAGGAGAAAAGATCGTAATGGAGGAACAATCTACCCAAATCCTATAGCAATCGGAAAAAAATCAAAACCCCGGTGAGTAACCACCGGGGTTTGTAAGCTGTAGATACCAGGCCGTGAATCAAAACTGCCACTGAATCAGTAGATGTCGTACTGCTCCCAGTGGAGCGTAGCGTCGGACTGAATGATGATGTGCTTGTGCGAGGTTTGCTCGAGTTCGTCGATGAGCATGGACTCGCGGGTCTTCAGGGCTTTTGCGATTTCCGGATTCACGCGGATCGTGAGGTTCGGACCTTCGTGATCGGCGGTAGCCATCTTGCGCGCTTCGGACTGAATTTCGTAGCAAAGCGTGGGGATGGACTTGACCATGCCCGAGCCCGTGCAATACGGGCAAGGCTGGCAGAGGACGCGCTCGAGAGCCTGCTTGGTTCGCTTGCGAGTGATGCATACGAGGCCAAACTCGTTGAAGGAAAGGGCCTTTGACGGGGCTTTGTCCTCTTCGAGGGCCTGCTGCAGCGCGGACAGAACCTTCTCGCGGTTGCGGCGCTCTTCCATGTCAATGAAGTCGACGACGATGATGCCGCCGAGGTCACGCAGACGAATCTGACGGACGATTTCCTTGACGGCTTCGAGGTTGGTTTTGACGATGGTGTCTTCGAGGCGCGTGGAGCCCTTGCCGACGAATTTACCGGTGTTGACGTCGATGGCTACAAGCGCCTCGGTGTGGTTGATGACGATGTAACCGCCGGACTTGAGCCAGACCTTGGCACGGAGGGCTTTGTCCAGCTCGTGCTGGATGCCGAACTCCTCGAAGATCGGCGTTTCCTTGGTGTAGAGCTTGACCTTGTTGACGAGTTTCGGCTGGAAACGGCTGACGAATTCGACGATCTTGCCGTACTCCTCTTCGTTGTCAATCCAGATGCCGGTGAAATCGTCGCTAACATAATCGCGCAGGATGCGCTCGACGAGATTGAGGTCGCGGTGGAGCAGGGAGGGCGCTTTGCGTTGTTCGCTGCGCTCCTTGATTTCGTTCCAGGTCTTGCCGAGGAACTCGATGTCGGTGCGAATTTCGTCATCGGTGGCCCCGCCTGCAGCGGTTCGAACGATGAAGCCTCCCGGATAGGCGCCGCCGGCTTCACTGACCAGCCGACGCAAGCGTGAGCGGTTCTCGGCGGAAATAATTTTGCGCGAGACGCCGGTGTGATGAACCGTGGGCATATAGACCAAGAAGCGGCCCGGCAACGCGACATGGCTGGTGATGCGCGCGCCCTTTTTGCCGAGGGGTTCCTTGGCAATCTGGATGACAACGTCCTGGCCGGCCTTGAGCATTTCGGAGATGAGCTGCGGACGGCGCGACGGGCCCGAGCGGCCACCTTGGTAGCCGCGGTCATGCCTGGGGCCACCGGGACGGCGTTCGAAACGTGGTCCACCGCTGGGGCGTCCACCGCGGTCGGGGCGTCCGCCACGGCTGTCAGGACGGCCACTGCGGCCATCCGGGCGTCCGCCACGGCTATCTCGACCACGGTCGCGTCCACCGCTGCGGAACGGCCGCTGGAAGCGCGAACGCGGATTGCCGCCGATGCGCGCGGAGTCTCGCGGGAAGTCCTCACGAGGAGCCGATGGGCCGCCGACGCGGGGAGCACGAGTTTCGCCGGGAAGCAGAATCAAGTCTTCCTCGATAACTGCGGCGCCTTCCGCGACAGATTCGCCGGGGGCTGCAGAGATCACTTCCTCTTCGAGATGCTCCGCCTCAACATGCTCCGCCTCGACATCGCCTTGCTCGGCGGGTTCAAGGTCGCCATGCTCGGGCTCGTCATGCTCTTGCTCGCCATGGGCGGCGTGGTGCTCGGCGTGTTCTTGAGCCACGTCCGCGGCGAATTCCGCGCGGTTGGCGGCGCGGCCGGCTTCCACCTCCTCGGCTTCTTCCTCGGAGAGTTCCGAAACTCCGGCGACTATTGTTTCTTCCGTTTCGTCCGCTTGCTCTTCTGTTTCTTCTTCGTCGAATTCGGCGCCGCCGACAATGGCATCGGCTTCCGCCACTTCCGAGGTTTCTTCGTGCTTGGCCTCGACAAAGCCCGAGGCAAGCGCGGCGACCTGATCTTCGTTTAGCTCAACATCGTTCCGAGCAGCCTCCACACCGTTGGCAGATGTCTCGTGTGAAGGTTCGACGGCGGTGCCGCCAGTGCCCACGGCAGAAGAATTTTCCGCTGCGTCTGCAGATTCCCCAGACGGCACTGCTTCGGCTTCAGCGCCAGCATCGGCCAGGAGCCAGCGAGGCAATCCGCCAGAGAACCGGCGAGGAACGCCGCCACTCGCAGCAGCAGCGGGCAGGTTGCCGGTTGCACGCGGCGTAGTTTCTTGGGCAGAGGCCGGATGCTCTTCGTGTATTTCATGCTCAACAATGGGAGCGGGTGCGGGAGCAGCGGCTGACTTGCCGCGATATTTTGCCAGCGATTCACCCGGAAGAATGATCTCTTCTTCGGGGACGCTGGATACGGAGGAAACCGAACTGCGCGGAGCTTCCGGGCGGCGATTGTCGTAACTGCGGGGCGGTCCGCTGCGATTATCATATCCGCGGGACTCACCGCCCTGTGGCGACGCATATTTTGAGGGAGGCAGGTTGCGCCCACCTGGGCCGCCCTGCGGGCGTCCGCCGCGATGGCGTCCGCCACGGCGTCCCCAACGGCCGCCGCGGCCGCGATCTCCGCCACGGTCACCGCCGCGGCCGTAATTTTGGCCGGGACGATCGCTACCGCCGCGGGCGGGATAGCTTTGCGTGGGATTGTAATGCGGCGCGAAATTCTGAGGTGCGGAAGCGTTGGAATCCGGCTGGCGTTCTTCACCCGCTTCGGCATGCTGCTCTTCCACGGAAGCAGACGGAACTGCTTCGTGATGTTCCTCGAATGGTTGCCCCCCAACGGCGGGCGCGTCATCGTGAGAAGTGTGCGGCTCTTCAGGGACATGGGTTTCGCCCTGGCGTAACTCCTCGTGCTGCAGTTCTTCGTGGTGTTCGCTCGCGCGGGCCAGAGATTCACCGGGAAGCACTTCCACCGGGGAGCCGTTCGAGGGAGGCAGTGAGGCCGCGGAAGCCTGCGGCTGTTCGTGCGGATGCCCGTGATCGTAGTCTTCGAGGTTTTCGAAGACGTCGCTGACGTACAGGAAAGCGTCGCCGTCGAGACCAATGTCCACGAAGGCGGACTGCATGCCGGGAAGGACGCGAGTGACTTTTCCTTTGTAGATGCTTCCGACGAGAGCGAATTCTTTTTCCCGCTCGATGTAAATTTCGACTAACTGGCCTTCTTCGAGAATCGCGACCCGCCGTTCGTGGGAGGCCGCGGAAATAACCAATTCTTTCGACATGAAAACTCCTTATGCGTGATCCCGGCACGGCCGGAATCACCCTTCTGTGCAGCCCCGGCTTGGCCGGGACCGACAGGACGCATCGCCGCGAGCGTGTGCCCGTCGGAGTCTCCGAAAATCGGCGAGCCGTCCCGGTTGAAACCGGGACACGTTGGCCACACTTGTATTGAAGTGGCTTGGCGTTCGAAGCCAGAGGGAAAAGACTTCCTCAGTCTTACGAGGCTGGTCCGTCGCCGGAAAAAAGCCGGGCGATCGGCGGACGATGCTGTCCTCACTCTAAAATCCTTCTTACTTGCGATCCCGGCCGAGCCGGAATCCACAAATCCAATTTCTTCTCCGGTGCGCCCCGTCGAGGCGGAGACGTCACACGGCACTGGCGGCTTGGTCAGTTGACAAAGCGGCGAAGCCGGACATTCATCACCAGGCCAATCGCCAGGAAAACAAACAACGTAGCGGAACCTCCGTAACTCATCAACGGCAACGGAATGCCGGTAACCGGCATAGCACCGATGACCATTGCCACGTTTACGAGTACATGGAACCCAAGCGCCGCTGCGACGCCCATGACCAGAAACATTCCCGCGCGATCTTTCGCGCGTTGAGCATTCTGCACTAAACGCAACAGAAGCGCCATATACAGACCGAGGGCCAGAAGCACGCCCTTGAACCCCTGCTCTTCAGCCCACGCCGACATGATGAAATCGGAATACCGGACGGGGATGTAGCCCAGCTGGTTCTGACTGCCATTACTGAATCCTTTGCCCCAGAAGCCGCCCGAGCCCACGGCAATCTTCGATTGCAAAAGTTGATAGCCGGAGCCTTTGGCGTCATCTTCAGGGTGCAGGAAGGAAGTGATTCTTTCCCGCTGATAGGGCTTGAGGATTCGCCTGCTAACGGGAGGATAGAAAACCGCACCTACCAACAAAACCCCCGCCAGCGAAAACACCGCCGCGTGCTGCCACTGCAAGCCCGCCAGAAATGCGCCAACCACCAGCATGGGGAGCAGTACAAGGGCTGTTCCCAAATCGGGCTGCTTGAGTATCAAGACCAGCGGAACACCTACCAGCAATCCTGCCTTGATCAGGTCACGCAAATCAAGCTGATCGGAGCGCACTTCCGCAAAGAAGCGCGCCAGCACAATGATTATAATCAATTTAACCAATTCTGACACCTGAAGAAGCTCTCCGATCCCAGGGACGTTGATCCAGCGCTTGGCGCCAAACCGGGTATGGCCCACCGCCAGAACAGCGACAAGCGCGGCTATGCCGATTAAATACAGGAGCGGAGCCTGATCGAGAATCAGATGATAGTCCAGGCGAGACAGCGCGAACATCAAGACAAAGCCGATTACCAGCCAGCGCACTTGCTTCATGTGCATGCCCGCGAGGGCGCTGCCGTGGGTGGCGGAATAGATTTCGACCACGCCGAGAGCGCAGATGGCGGCGAGGATAGCCAGGAGCATCCAATCGTAATCGCGAGTTCCGGGTGCGTCTTTCATGTGCGAAGTTGAAAGTCCAAAGTTGAAAGTTGAGCGTCACGAAACTGGCTAGTTGCGCCGGGGAGGCTCACTTTATCGTTCCCCTCTTTTGGAGACAAAATCATAAAATCCTCTAGCGTTGCGGATCCGCTGTCGCGCGTGCCGGCACGACTGCGGCACTGTCGTCCGGCTTCAACGCAGCACGAGGAGCAATCGCGGCAACATGCGCTGGGGCGTTCTGTGAATCAGGCCGCTTGGATTCGGCGGTTTCTTGGCCCTGGATCTTCTTGTTCTTCTTGTCGTAATAGGCCTTGATGATCTCTTTGACTACGGGTCCGGCTTCTTCGCCGCCATGTTTTCCGCTTTCCTGTACCAGAACGGCCACGACAATCTCCGGATTGCGGCGCGGCGCGTAGCCGACGAACCAGGCGTTGTCCTCGAACTTTTTCTGTTTCCCAAACTTTTCGCGGGTCGCATAACCGATGACCTGCGCGGTTCCCGATTTACCAGCGACTTCGATTCCGGGGAGCCGGACGTTGCGCGCGGTGCCACCTTCTTCGTTGACAACGCCGTACATCGCGTCGGTTATTTTCTCGACGGTAGCCTCAGAAAGCGCGACGCGCTCTTCACCAACATTGGGCGCATCCTTCAGCAGATGCGGTTGTTTGAATACGCCGCCCGAGGCGATTCCGCCAATCATGCGCGCGAGTTGCAGAGGAGTGGTGGTGACGGCGCCTTGACCTGTAGAGACGGAGATCGTTTCACCCGGATACCACTTGCGATGGAAAACGCGCTCGACCCATTCCGCCGAAGGCATCAGCCCAGGCAACTCCTCGGGGAGATCGATTCCCGTCTTGCGCCCGAGGCCGAACTTGCTCCCGTAGTAAGAAAGACGGTCAATGCCCAAGCGCATTCCGGCATTGTAGAAAAAGATGTCGCAAGACTCGAGGATGGCTTTGTGCAACCCCACGACACCATGAGAGCTCTTTCCAAAGACCCAGCACTTGAACTGGCGGCGATAGAAAGTGGCGTAGCCCGGGCAAAAAGTAGTGAAGTTCTCGGGAGGATTTTTGTCCTCGAGCATGGCCGTGGCGGTCACGATCTTGAAAACCGACCCCGGAGCAAGCTGCGCTTGGATCGCGCGATTGAGCAACGGCTTTTGCCGATCCTCGTTGAGATTTTTCCAGTCGTCTGCCGAGATGCGCACCGCGAAGTCATTGGGGTCCAGCGCCGGATGGCTCAGCATCGCTAGGACTTCTCCGGTGCGCGGGTCCAGGGCGACTGCCGCGCCAGGACGTGGCCCCAAGGATTGCTCGGCAGCTTGCTGGAGGTCGTAGTCAATAGTCAGCTGGATCTGCTTGCCGGGAATGGCTTCTTGAGTGGCCAGACGGTCCACTTCTTTGCCGACGCTGTTCACCACCACGCGGCGCATACCGTCCGTACCCTGAAGCAGGTCGTTGTACTGGCGTTCAAGGCCGGTCTTTCCCGCGAAGTCTCCGGGGCGTAGCCTGCCGTTGCTCGCTTCAATCTGCTGCTCGCTGACTTCACCGACGTACCCCGCAGTGTGAGCGAGGAACCCGCCCGGCAGATAACGCCTGCGCTGGACGGGAATCATTTCCAGGACCGGAATGTCGGAGCGGTGCGACTCGATGAAAGCGACGTCCGCTGGCGAGGCATCAGGCTTGATGATGATGGGCTGAAATTTCGGAAGGTTTTTTGTATTGTTGAGCTGGTCGCGCAAATCATCCAAGGGGATTCCCAGGCCATCCGAGATGGCCGCGAGATGCTTTTCGACCTGAGCCGGTTCGTCGCGAAGGAGCAGCACGCTGAAGGACGGCCGATTATCCACCAGCACGCGGCCATCGCGGTCCAACATGCGGCCGCGGGGCGCAATGACGGGAATATAGCGGACGCGGTTGCGCTCGGCCATCGAGCTGTATTTGTCGGCGTCAATGACCTGCAGCTTCCAGAAGCCGATTAGCAACACGCCGATCATTCCCACGATGACGTAGGAGGCTACGGCCAGCCGCGCCTGCGGCAATCGATTGTCGTTACGGAACCAGTACGACACGAAAACCCCGCGCGCGAGTACTTTTTCTCAGGGCTTCCTGCCCGATCCGGCCCAATTGACTCGACTGGCCGGACTAAACTCGCGTCACGAAAAAATCCACAGCGTGGGTTTCGAGTGGACCCCAATCAATTTGCAGGATCTCGTCGAAAATGTCCGTCAAAATTTCCTCGAACCTGGGAACCGAAAAAATCTCCCGGAGCGCCCGAATCACCGCCGGACTAAAGCTGCGTGTAGCAGCAAGAGTCCTTTTAAACGTATCACCTGCATGAGGGAGCCGCAAGCCGTCTAAGAGGACAGGTTCCAGGAATGCATTGGTATTCTTGCGCGGCCGCGGCATCGCGCAGGTTGCCGCAGCCGCGGATATCACGCTATCGTAGGCAGTTCACTTATGACCGCGGAAACCAACAGGGCAAAGCCATTCCGGCTGGCATTGATCGGCATGTCTGGAGCAGGGAAGACGTTCTGGACAAAGAAGTTAGCTGCAGCACAATATCCCGTTGTTTCCTGCGACGACCGTATCGAGCAAAAGCTCGCGTCGCGGCTTACCAGCGGCGGATACGCAGGCATCAACGGCGTCGCCGCATGGATGGGCTGGCCGGACTCCGCGACGTATATGGAGCGCGAGTCCGAGTACCTGGCGGAGGAGATTCATACGCTTGATGAGATTTTGACGGAGCTTGAGAGGCAGCCGGAGAAATCACTGGTGCTCGATACCACGGGAAGCGTCATTCACACCGGGAACAATTTGCTGATGCGCTTGCGGCGCCAAATGACCATCGTGCATCTCGCGGCTTCCGCGAAAGAGCAGCAACTGCTGATCGAGAGGTATTTGAACGACCCCAAGCCGGTGTTGTGGCGCGGCGCGTTTCAACCACGGGCGGGAGAAAAACCGCGCGAGACAGTGGCTCGTTGTTATCCGGCGCTGGTTGCTGCGCGGCGTCAAAGTTATGAAGCGCTCGCGCATTGCACGCTGCAAGTTGCCGAATTGCGGGACGGATCGTTTGACGCCGCGGCATTCCTGAAAATGGTTCAGAGCAAAATTGCAAACCCGCGATGAGTGAAATCCCTTGAGATACCGGAGCACATCGCGCAAAGCCCCGCTCACCTCGCTTCGTGGAGCAGTGCTGCGGGGGCTTGCGCCTGACGGCGGGTTGTACATGCCGGCGGAGATTGCGCGGCATTCTCCGGAGGAATTGGAGGAATTTCGCGGGCTGCCCTTCACGGAAGTGTGTTTCCGCGTGGTGCGCCCGTTTGCCACGCCGGATGTTCCGGATGAAGTGCTTTGGCAAATCGTGAGCGAGGCGATCAATTTTCCGGTGAAGCTCGTTTCGCTTTCTCCCGGACTGCACATTCTGGAGCTGTTTCACGGGCCGACGCTCGCGTTCAAGGACTTCGGCGCACGTTTCATGGCGCGGCTGATGGGTTATTTTGTCCGCGGCGAGACGCGGGCACTGAAAGTATTGGTAGCGACGTCCGGGGACACCGGCAGCGCCGTCGCGCAGGGTTTCTTAGGCGTGCCGGGAATCCGCGTGGTGATTCTCTATCCTTCGAAGCGCATCAGCGAGGCGCAGGAGAAACAATTCACCACCCTCGGCGAAAACATCACCGCGCTGGAAGTAGCAGGCACGTTTGATGATTGCCAGCGGCTGGTAAAGCAAGCCTTCTCTGATGCCGACTTGAACAATCGCACGTGGCTGACTTCGGCAAACTCCATCAATATCGGACGCCTCTTGCCACAGATGTTTTATCACGTGGCGGCTTACCGGCAGTTGCCAGTGGCTTCGGTGCCGCTGATTGTTTCTGTGCCCAGCGGAAACTTCGGCAATCTTACAGCCGGAATCTTCGCCAAGCGCATCGGCTTGCCGGTCGCAAAATACGTGGCGTCCACAAACGCCAACGATGTCGTGCCGGAATATCTGCGAACGGGGGAATTTCATCCACGGGCGGCGCAAGCGACCTTCTCGAATGCCATGGACGTGGGCAATCCTAACAATTTTCCGCGACTGCTCGACTTGTGCCGCAACCGCCTGGAATATGTGCAGAAAGAAATTTGGGGCCACCGCGCAACGGATGAAGAGACCATCTCCGCAATGAAGATGCTTCACGAGCGCTTCGGCTACATCGCCGACCCGCACACGGCCGTCGGCGTGCTTGGCTGGGAAGCGTATAAAAGCCAACATCCTGAACCCGCACAGGGGCTGGTGCTGGCGACAGCCCATCCCGCGAAATTTGCTGATATCGTGATGAAAGCCATTGGCACCGCGCCGCCGTTGCCTGACCGTCTTGCCGCTTATCTAAAACGCGACAAGCTTTCGCTGCCCATCTCGAGTTCCTACGACGACTTCAAACAGTTTCTTCTCACCCAATAGACTAGGGACAATCGAATCAGCGATTCACTGCCGGCCAGATTGCGCCAAGCCGCTAGTTCTTACGCAGGCGGTCGAGAAGAAGGAATACGAGCACCGCCACGAGCGCGTTGACGAGCGCGGCGAGGAAAAGATGCATGTTGAACCATGGCTCCGGCTGCGCCAGCAAAATACGCCGAGTGAGAACAACCAGGCCCTGGTGCGCAACAAAGAAGGCGGCGGTGAGCGCGAAGCGCGCGGCGGGATGCTCGGTATCGAGCCGCGCGCCGATCGAGGAAGCTAGGTATCCGATGATGGTCTTCGCGATGCCATAGAGCCCGAGGGGAACCGTGGGGCCGCTGAGGCTGTCCTGTAGAAGACCGATGAACATGCCGAGGAGAAGACCGGTGGAAGGATTGCGCCGGCTCAAGCCAAAATATATCGTCACGAGCAGAGGGAAATCGAGTACGGCGGCCCTGGCAAAATGAACTGGGAATGATGCTTGGATCACCAGCGCCAGCAACGTGGCGATGATGATGGCGCCCGCGCGAAACTTGTGAACTTCGATGTGCGATTCGCCACGGATATCAAACGCGTCGTTCATCGTCTCGCCGCCCGCGGAGGACTGGTCGCGCCGGGCGCGGACGGCTGCGCATTGGCGGGACGCTCTTCGTTTTTCATCTCGAGAGGATGGAGCGTCAGGAGAACCAGCACTTCCTCCAGACGTTCGAGGTTGGCAGCCGGTTTGACGCGAATCTGCTTGAACGGATTGCCGGGCTTGATTTCCGCGACGGTTCCCACGGGAAGATCGCGCGGGAAGATGCGGTCCATGCCGCTGGTAACCACGCGTTCCCCGGTATTGACCTCATCGTCATTCGGAACGTATTTCATCACCAAAAGAGGTTCACCCTGCCCGCCAACAGGGCTCTGGATTCGCGAATCGGCCAACATTGCTCCGACGCCACTCTCCTTGTCCGTGAGGAGAAGCACCTGCGATGCGTTCGGATAGGATTCGACAACTTTGCCGACCACGCCGTCCGGAGTGATGACTCCCATATTCTTTCGAATGCCGTCGCGCTCGCCGCGGTCCAGTTGAATCATGAGACTTGCGGTCCCCGCGCCCGTGCCAATCACGCGCGCGCCAATCATGGGGACGTTGGCGTGCGATTGCCGGAAATTCAGCAATGCCGCCAGGCGGTCTGCTTCCGCGGCTTTGCCCTGAAGCTGCGAAATTTGAAGTTTCAGCGCATCGTTCTCACGGCGAATCTGCTCGTTCACTTTCGTCGTGTTTTGCAGCGCGAAGTATTTGCGCCACGCATCGCGAAACCAGCCGAAGCTCGACGAGCCCGCGCGTTCAAATGGGGAAACTGCGCCAACAGTCCAGACGCGAATAAGTCGGCCCTCCGATTCGCGCTTGATCTGCACAGCGAGCATGAGCACCTGCAATATGATGACTCCTGTGAGCAGGACCAGCGATTTATGGCGAGAGGGAATGGCGACCATTGGCGGTGTTCTCTTCGTATTTGCCGGAGCGCCGGTAACTAGTGACTGGTGACCGGCAGCTCGTTATGTCAGGGTCAGATCAATCTCACTGGCGCGAATCGTCCGGCAGCTCACGCTACTCGAAAATGAAAGATCCACCCAGAATTCAGAAAACTGAAAACTTTTTTCCTAGTCAATGCAAACCTGGCGCAGCAATTTGAAATCGCTCAGCATTTTTCCCGTGCCGAGCACCACCGACGCCAGCGGATCGTCCGCAATCGAAACCGGTAGCCCGGTTTCCTCGCGAATCCGCTTGTCGAGATTCTTCAGCAGCGCGCCGCCACCGGTCAGCACGATACCGCGGTCGCTAATATCGGCGGAAAGCTCCGGAGGTGTGCGCTCGAGGGCCACGCGCACGGCGTTCAGAATGGTCGCGACGCACTCGCTCAGAGCCTCGCGAATCTCGCTGTCGTCAATCGTAACAGTGCGCGGAACGCCTTCGATCAAGTTGCGGCCCTTCACTTCCATCGTAAGGGGTTTTTCCAGAGGGTAGGCGGAGCCGATCTCCATCTTGATCTGCTCTGCCGTACGTTCGCCGACGAGCAGGTTGTACTTGCGCTTCAGATATTGCATCACCGCTTCGTCCATCTCGTTGCCCGCCACGCGTACGGACCGCGAATAAACAATCCCGCTCATGGAGATGACCGCGATGTCCGTGGTGCCGCCGCCGATGTCCACGACCATGTTGCCGGAAGGCTCTTCAATCGGCAGGCCCGCGCCGATTGCTGCGGCCATGGCCTGCTCGACGAGAAAAACTTCGCTGGCGCGCGCGCGATAGGCGGAGTCCTGAACGGCCCGCTTTTCCACGGGGGTGATCTCGCTCGGAACGCCAATGACGATTCGCGGATGCACCAGCACGCGTCGGTTGTGCGCCTTCTGGATGAAATAGGTCAGCATCTTTTCGGTGACCTTGAAGTCCGCGATGACCCCATCTTTCATCGGCTTGATGGCCACCACGTTGCCAGGCGTGCGCCCGAGCATCTCTTTTGCTTCGCGGCCAACAGCCACAACTTCTCCGCTGGATTTGTTGATGGCCACGATCGAAGGTTCGTTGACGACAATGCCTTTGCCATGCGCAAACACCAACGTGTTTGCAGTGCCCAGATCAATGGCCAGGTCGGAAGAAAACAAACTGAACACCGACCTCATGTTGTAACCGTTCTTGTTCATCCCCCCATCCCCCTGCGGAGAAAGACTCTCCGCTGTCCAGCCGGCAATGGCGCTGACCTCACGGCGGCCAGCTCCCGCATCTATTGTCTCCGGACACCGCGACCAGCGCAAAGGCGCTTCGGTCTTCCTTCGGAAATCTTACTTCGGAACTACGATGGACACTTGCTTCATCGCCGTCCCGCCTCGGCGGTTCGAACCGATAATGGAAATCGTGTGCTGGCCCGGGGCAAGCTGCTCGGTGAAATGCCGGAAATTGCCATCCGGGGCAATGTTGGGCACGGATTGGCCGTTTACGATTAGAGCCGCGCCGGGCTCGGTGTGACCCACGATTTCGGCAGAGTGCCCTACAACCTGGTAGCTGACGATTTCCAGCACCATTCCCTGCGACTTGCCTTGCGCGACAAGCGTAAACTTGAATTTGTCGCTGAGTTCGCTGGTCTGTTTTTTTCCGTCCGTCGCCGTGACGTTCCAAAAGTATTCCCCGGGATCGAGCCCGGTGACATCCACGCCTGTTCCGCCGACCTTTTCTTCCTTCACCGTCTTCGTAAACATTGCCGTGGTGCTGATTCGCAGCGTGTATGAAACTGCATCCTGGACGGGCTTCCACTCGAAATGAATGGGATACGTCCGCGGATTTTCCGCCGTGATCGGCGCGAGATTCAGCGGTTCGACAAGATCGGGAGGCGCGAGAACATTGGACTTCTGAATCCTTCTGCCACTAGAAATAGTAGCCTTTTCCCATTGCGCGAGGTCGATCTTTTCCTGTCCGCGCTGAACCTGCGCGCTACCACTTGAAACGACAACCTCGCTTTCCTTTTTCTCCGGGTCGGCTTTGACCGCGGCACGGCTATTGGAATGCAGTTGAGCCACAGCATCTTCCGCGCTGACGGCGGCCCTGGAGTCCGGAGAACTCCAGTTCGGTGTCGCCAGATTTACTTCACCGGTGTTGATGTGGACCGCGACGCTGGTCGGCTTGTTGTTGTCCGTTGAGTTCTCTTCCACCGTGATCAAGGTATCGGGCTTGACCGTATAAGTCGTGCCGTCAGCGAAGGTGATGCGCGCGTTGCTGTCGGCGCCCGTTTGGACCAGATCGCCCTTGTCGAGTGAAGTGCGGTAGTCTGCTTCCACCCATTGCACCGAATTCACTCTTTTTACCTGAACTTTGCCGTCGAGATTGACGAATTTGGCGTGCCTCTGATCGGCGGCCTGCGATTCGTTTTCGGGATCGCTCACGGCCTTGTCGATCTTCTTGAGCACCACTTGATACAAGTCGGGTTTGATCAGGTAGAGCCCTGCGAAAATAATGGCCAAGGCCAGAAGCACGTAAGCGATCACCGTCTTATAGGTAACCGCCTTCCAGTACACTTCGACGTGCGGGGTCCTTTGGCGGGCCTGAGCGAACTTCGGGTCGATCGGTGTTTGTGTGGTCACGGTTGAATGTGCTGCAAAGCTCCAATTTTTTAATCTAGCACAGCGGTCTCCGAATGGATGACTTGCGGAGCCGCGCGTTGTCAAACTGCAAATAGCACAGTCGCGCCCTGCCCAATTGTCCTTCGCCTGTCCCCTGGTGCAGGTCCCCAGGGTACCTGTTGCTGCTGGACCGAGCCGAGGAAATATTCCACACTGATTCCTGAGAATTCACTAAACTGCCCGCGGCGGACCATTGTGTTTGAGACGCGCGCCTATATCTCGTATAATCTTAAGTTTGTCTACTGACGGGGGAGACTCATCGGATGGCTGGAGCAGATAAAAGCAAACTTGGGTACCGCATCCTTCTCGGGGTCGTGGTCCTGGTTCTGGGGGGCAGCATGCTGCTCTACCTCGTTCCCCAGTCGCCGGTCAGCGGCGAGATCTCCACGGACACGGTGGCCAAGATCGGCGATGAGTCGGTTAGCGTGCAGGACGTGCGCCAGCAGCTCAGCCAAATCGAGCAGCGCAATCCCAATATGAAGGCCCTCGAGGCCCTCTACGCCCAGCAGATCCTGAAGCAATTGGTATTTCAAAAAGAGATCGAATACGAGGCCAAGCGGCTCGGAATCGCCGTGTCTGATCAAGAGCGGGCTGATCGCATTCGCCAATACGTTCCGACGGCCTTCAATAACGGCGTATTTGTTGGTAGAGACCGTTATGCGGCCGAAGTCCAGGCTCGCTTCCAGATGACCGTCCCCGTCTTCGAAGAACTGGTACGCCAAGGTCTGCTCGAAGAAAAATTCCGCAAGCTGGTGACCGACGGGATTAGTGTGGGACCCGCCGAGCTTCAGGATGAGTTCCGCTACAAGAATGAAAAGGTCAAGCTGGACTACGTGCTGATCAAGCCGGAAGACCTGGAAGCGAAGATTTCGCCGGACGAGGCGGAAATTCGCGCGGCCTATGAGAAGAACAAGTCGAAATACCAGGTGCCGGAACGGCGCGTGGTGCGCTACGCGCTAGTGGATGTCAATCAGATCCGTCACAACGTGCAAGTCTCCGATGACATGCTCAAGCAACAATACCAGGCAAGTATTCAGCAGTATCAAGTGCCGAACCGCGTGCACGTCGAGCATATTCTCTTTATGACCGTCGGAAAGACGACGGACGCGGAAGTCGAAGAGGTTAAGAAGAAGGCTGAGGATGTTCTAAAGCAGGTCAAGAAGGGCGGAAAATTCGAAGACCTCGCGAAGAAGTACTCCGAGGATCCCGGCTCCAAGGACAAGGGCGGTGACTTGAGCTGGATCACTCAAGGACAGACCGTCCCTGAATTCGAAAAGACAGCCTTCGGCCTCAACCCAGGCCAGGTTTCGGACCTCGTCAAGACACAGTATGGATTCCACATCATTAAGGTCCTGGAGAAGGAAACAGCCCATACCAGGCCGTTTGAAGAAGTGAAGGACTCGCTGCGCGCGCCATTCCTGCTCTCGCAGGCAGACAAGCTGGCAAGCGACACAGCTGACCAGATATCCGCAGCTATCCGCCAGTCCAACAAGATTTCTCTGGACGATTTGGCGAAGCAATATCACCTGACGGTGAGCGAGACGCGCCCCGTCGCCGCGTCGGACCCGCTGTTGGAGCTTGCCAATTCCCAGGAAGCCAAGGATGCCATCTTCCGGGCAAAGCCAGACGAAACAAGCCTTCCACTTCGAACTGATCGCGGCTATGTCATTCTCTCGGTCAAATCGATCCAGACAGCACACCAAGGTTCGCTCGAAGAAGTCCGCGACCGTGTGATCACCGACCTGAAACACGAAAAGTCCACGGAGATGGCCAAGAACAAGGCCGAAGAGCTAATCAAGCGCGTCAAGGCGGGAGAGAAATTTGACGTGGCTGCCCGCTCCCTCGGTTTGGAGCCGAAAACGAGCGACCTCATCGCGCGCGACGGCTCCATCCCCGGCGCGGCCAGCGCCAAGCAGGTCAGCGCAGCCTTCAACCTCAAGGCCGGCGACGCGGCGGCTCCTTTGAGCCTCGGGCAGAACTGGCTCGTTTACCGCGTGACCGAAAAAACGGAACCCAACCCGGCTGATTTCGACAAACAAAAGAAGCAGTTGACCGACGAAGTCCTGCAATCGAAGCGGAGTCTTGCCTTTGAGGCCTTCCAGAAAGCCTTGGATAATCGCTTGAAGGAGGAAGGCAAGCTCAAGCTCATGCCCGAAAAACTGAAGAGTTTTGGCTCTTTTGGTTAGTCTAACCTACACAAAATAAAAGAGTTGCAGTTGTGGAACCCTGCCCTTGTCTTTCCCCTCGTGTCCCGATATCCTATTACTGTCTTCCTAGAAACCGAATTCCACTGCGGAACGGCCTTGTTTGGGGGATGTCAGGTTTCGCCGTTAGCGCCAGGAATCGGAACAGAAGCAATCATGGCCAACCAGCGCCAGCAATCCAAAGATTGGTGACATTAACATGGCAGCTCGCACTTCGTCTGTTCGCAACGACTACCGCTGCACCATTGACCGCAATCAGTCGGGGAAATACTGTGTCCGCGTCCAAGTCCACTACCCCCGCCATGCCTGGACGCTGGGAGTCTACTTTCTCGCTTCAACGTTTGATCGCGCGATGAAGAGACTAGAAGACTCCCTCGATTTCCTCCAGCGTCAGGAAGAGAAGCTGTGGTTTTGGGGCGTGGACCGCGCCGAGGACATGGGTTTTTCGGCTGAGTTCTTGAAAGAAGCGGGGTTGTATTTGGACCGCCGCAACGAGTTCCCGCGCAAGGCCACCAGTGTCTCGGTAGCTCCGGAGCGCCAAGTGCCCGCTTTCGCTCTCGGACCGATGCGCAGGGGCTTGGCGGAATCCGTCGAAATGTCTCGAAGTGCGGCGGCCGCCGGCGACTGACGCTAAGTCTCTTATTTTGAATCGTTTCTCCACCGCAACAAGCCTTCCTAGTCGGTTTTAATCCGCAGCTTTGCTCGGTGATGTCGCTGGCGTCGCTTCGCGAATCAGCAAAGGAAACCGCGGAAAGGAAAAGCTGCCCGCAACGTCATCAATCACATTTACCTGGCAAAGGTAGAGCCCCGGCTTCAAAGCATGAAGGGGCAGATCCACCTGGAAGATCACCGCTTTGCGGTCTGGAGCCGTCACTTCGTTCGCTACCACCGGCTTCGATTCGTAAACCTTCGTGGCACCCTGCAGAAACTCGATGCTTGTGAAAACTCGAATACTGTCCTTCGCCGGCTTAACTGGAGGCGCATCCTTGGCTGTGCCGCTTTGGCCCACCGTCTGGCCATTGACGACCGCAGGCGCCGGGTTCTTTCCTTTTGCTGCGTCGTACACTTCGTACTGCAAATAGAGGTGCTGGTCGGGTGCGAAAACATGCGTAATGTTCGGCACCAGTTCCATTTGGTCCCGTACGAGAGGATTCGCTCCGTTTTTCTTGCCCGTTACCGGCGCTCGCAGGCTGCTCAGCACCACCGAGCTCATTTTTAGCGGCGCTTTCCGCAGATCGGGGATCTGCACATCCGTCTCGAAAGAGCCCATCCGGCCGGACTGATTCTCGCGGATGACAAACTTCAGGTGATAGCCGCCCGGGGCCAGTACGAACCCCGTGTTGTATTGCACATTCTTTCGACGGACCTCCCTCGTGCTATCCACAGCCAGCTTGACGGTGTCGCGCAATTGCCCGACAGGGAATTTTCCCCCTTCACGGACCTCTCCGACGATGTCGATTGTCGCGTTGTCCTTCTCCCTTTCCGTTACGAAGGGGATCTGGGAGCCCGGCACCACCAGTGAAACGGCAAGGTAATAATGGGAATCGTCTTGTCGGAAGAACGCTGTCCCCGCGTAAAGAGGCACATCTACGCGTGGCAACTGCGCCGCCAGCTCGTCCTCGAGTTGCTGCTCGCGGTCCGCGCGGTTCAAGTGCTCGAAATCGCGCCCTGCGTAATAACCCGAACGAAAATCGAGCTTGAGGTCGGGCCGATTCACCTGCACTTTCAATCGCCGGAATTTTCCGTCCTTTAGCGGGTTGTTGCTGGTGAACCCTAGAACGTAATACGCCGAGCTGTCCTTCTGAACCTGGGCAAAGACCCCGCCGAAATCATTCGAATCAAAAAAGGCCTTCCCGCCCGTATCCGACGATAGCGTCGCCAGCGTTTCCTGCGACGAAGCGTTGTTGTTCAGATCGTTCAGCACGGCGGCCCCCGAATACGCCGACTGCCCATGCAAACTGGCAGACTGCGCCTCTCCCCCTGGCGGGAACGCCTGTAGCCCGCGGATGTCCATCGAATAGATGGACACGTTGGCTTTCACCGCCGCCGCGGTCGTGGCGCGTAGGGCGGACTGGTTGTCCGAGCCCGTCTGGCTAATTCCGTTGCTGAAGTAGACGAGGCTCTTCTTTTGCGGGAGCTTACCAAGGGCCTGCATCAGCGACTGCAGCGCCAGCAGCTTGCGGTCGGCGCTGAACGTGTTGAAGTCCGTGTCGTCCGCCGAAAAGGCTCCGCTCGTTTCCGCGGCGCCTTCCGCGCTCCCTGTACTGCCATTTTCGAAGCCCTGGCCTTGTCCGGACGTATACGCTGTCAGCGCCCCCAGCAATTTGGTCCTGTCGTCCGTGAAATCCAGATCCACATGCATATTCGTTGCCAGCGACACCAGTGCTATCAAATCGGCCGGCTGCATTTTTGTGCTGACGAACTTCTTCGCGGCATCAACGGAACGGTCAATCTGCTCCGGCTCCATCGCGGAAAAATCAAAGAAGAGCAGAATCAAGCGGCGGTCGCGCGCGTCCAGCGATGGCGCCGCTTGCTTTCCGGAACGCAGCACCGTTCCCGGCGCGCTTACGCCCGAGACGGTTGCTTCTGCCGCTCCAGCGGTCGCCAACTCGTCCACATTCTCGAAGTCGAAAGTGGAAATGTCCTGCCTCTTGCCATCCTCAAAGAGTGTGAAGTCTCCCTTCTTCAGGTCGCGAACCAGGTTTCCCTTTTTGTCGTGCGCGACCACATTCACCAGTACGAGTTCGCTCGTCACTTGAATGCGCGACTCAGCTTGTCCGGTCTGCTGGGCCATCGCTGGCGCCGCCGCTTGTACGAGCAGTCCCGCCGCAGTGAACATCGAAAGTGCTTTTCCTGGAAGCCGCATATGCATCTTCCTTTTAGAACCGGAAGCGCGCGGTCATCGTCACCCGCCGCATCCCGCTCGTCCCCGTAACCTCGCCGAATGTGAAAGAGTTCACCGCTGTATTGATGGTCGTGAAGTGGACGATATTGAAAATATTGTTGGCGGAGATGCGCAGGTCGAGCGCGCGAGATTCCTTGATCTGGATTGTCTTGTTCAGCGTCATGTTCATCGCTACCTGTCCCGGCCCCTCGATAATATTTCGGCCAGCGTCGCCAAAACCAGAACCGCTCGGGTTCGAGCAATTGGGACCCGGCGCGCAAAACGCTGCCGTATTGAACCATTTGAGCGTAGTGGGGTTGCTGATGGGAATCGATTGTCCCGCGACCACGTTTGCGCGAAGCGAACCGCTCACGCCGCGGCCGATGTCCAGCCCTCCTCCAAGCACCCGCGGCGTGAAGTACAATCCGGAGCCAACCGTGAAGTCGCCGCTCCACTGCCACCCTCCCAGAACGTGGCTCCATGCACCCTTGGGAATGAATCGCCGGTTTTCTCCGAATGGCAAGTCGTAAGTCCAGTTTCCCGTGAATTTGTGTCGCTGGTCGAAACTGGAAAGTCCGCGGTCCGCGGAAATGTCAAAGGGGTCCTGCGCCACAACGCTCCCGCCGCCTCCGATCGATGATGCGTCGTCGATGGACTTCGAAAACACATACTGCGCGCTCAGCCCCAGCCCCTTCGCCATCCGCTTGCGCACGCGCACCGAGGCCGCGTGCAAAATCGAATTTCCTTCCGAGGATTCGTAAATAAACGGCTGGCCGCCAGAGACCACCAGCGCGCGCTCCGTATCCAACCGCGTTCCCTTCGCGCCGTTATAGCCTGCGTTCATCACCGCGCCGCCTGGAAACTCGCGTTGTATATCAAGATTCCAGATCTGCACGTAGCCCAGGCGATAGTCTGGGTTGACGGCGAAGTTGTTGGTCACTGTGTTGCCGGAATTGGGGAATCCATCTGTGATCGTCAGCCTGTTCGCGCCTAGGAAGCCGTTGACGTCGGTGGTATTCGTCGCCGTCGTGGCGAAGGGCGGTTGAAACGCAAAGTTCTGGATGATCGCGCCGTACTGTGCCAGGTTATAGTTAATTCCGTAGCCCACCCTCACCACTGTCTGCTTCTGTGGTTTCCAGGCAATCCCGATGCGCGGTGCGAAATTGTTTCGGTCCGGCCGCACAAGCGAAGCCGGAAATATTCCGTTGACGGGCCCGGCCTGGCCCGGCAGCACTGGCACCGCGGCCGCAAAATTGGGCGCCACGTCCAGGTTCGCGATGTGATTCTGTGCCTCTGTATAAGGACCGTTGTACTCGTAGCGCAGTCCCAGATTGAACGACAGATTCGAGCGGAACCTCCAATCGTCCTGCGCGAAGAAGTCAAACGCATTGGCGCGGAAGTCGTAGGAACTCGTGCCGGACTGCAACGAGGTTTGTTGCGGGAAGCCCAGCAGAAAGTCCGCAAAGTCGTGCCCCGTATCCGTTACGGGTTGCGTGCTCCCGGTCGCGTACTGCGACGTCGCGAAGCCCGTAAAAACAAAACTGCCCTCTGCATTTCTCGCCGATCGGAAGCTTTGCAAAATCCGGCGGTAGTCTCCGCCGAAGCGCCAGTTATGTTTTCCGCGGTTCCATGCAACCGTCTCCGAGACGGAGTAGGTCTGATCCAGTTCGCGCCTCGCGGTCGGATCGTTCAGTCCTCCAAACGATGTAAAACTGATTCCCGGCAATCCCCAGTCAAATGAATCATTCGAGATCCCGTTAATCCCAGCGCCACCAGGTCCGGAAACATCCGTCACGTTTGAATACAAGTTGGTTGAGGAAACATGATTGTGGTTGTAGTTCACGCGGAAAATGTTTGTGATTCGGCCTTTCCCGTAGGTCCACCCTGCGCTGGCGTTCAGCCCTTGCGTGTTTGTTCCTCCGGCCAGCGAAGGAAAAGGATTCACGATGTTGCTCGAGCTGCGCGACCAGTTCAGCCCGAAATTGATATTGTTCTGCGAACGCCGTCGGCTTCCGCCGCCACCATCACCTCCACCGCCTCCGATGATGATCGGACCGAATCCGGGACCGCTGCTTGTCCCGAAGTTGTGGACCAGCCTGAGAATCACCGTATCGGAGCTGCTCGCAGCGGAAGTTACGTAATGAAAGTTCTGCCCGGAAGCCGTCGGCCCAAGAATATTCGGCGTGGGGATGAATTCTAAGAGCGCTTTTGCCGCTGGGCTGATCAAGGCTGGGTCGATTTCATTGAGTACGGTTTGTCCTTGGCTGTTTTTGAATTGGTATTGCTGCCCGGTCTTTGGGTTGTAGATCTGCACCGGCTGGCCGTCATTGTATTTCGCCTGAGAAAAATCACCGTTGCGTTCCGGCACTGTCGGCACCGTGGAAAACGCATCGTAAGGCGAACTCCCGCGCGATCCGTTCCACCCGCCAAAGAAAAACCACTTGTTTCCGCCATCAAAAATCTTGGGAATCTTTAGTGGCCCGCCTACGTTGACGCCGAAACGAGCCTGATTGTAATCCGCCTTGGACGACTCAATGCCGGTCAGCGAATACGGTCGGGCGTCCAATCCCGCGTTATCGTCGGAGAAATACAGCATCCCATGCGGCTGATTGATGTTGAATCCCTTGGGCATCCGGCCCAGTGCAATCACCGCGCCGCCCGGCCCGCCGAAGCCGCCACCAGCGCCGCCTCCAAAGCCGCCGCCACCTTCGCGTTGCATGCGATCGCGAAACTCCTGGATCCGTTCCTGCAGATCCTGTTCGCTCCCGCCGCCGAAATCCTGTGTCCGTCCTTGCGCTCCGCTGACGCTCACCGACTCCGTCGGTCCCTCCGCTCCTGCTCCATTCAAGGGAAGACTGGAAAGATCGCCGTTGCCCTGCCCTCCGCCACTCCCGCCCGCTCCGCCGAAGCCGGAGTTTCCCCCGGCCAGCGTCGAGAGCGCGCTATCCATCGCCAGACTTTGAAATCCCCGGCCTGCTGCCGCAATTGCCGCGCTGCCGTTGTTCGACTGTTCCTGCTGTCGGGAGGCCAAAATCAGTTCGGCATCCACTTTTGCAGAGGGATTCTCGGGATTCAGCACCACTTCCTGAGTGAATGCAGCGAATCCCATGAACTCGACGCGCACTACGTATCTTCCGCGCGTTATGCCTGACAATGCGAATTTGCCTTCGGAGTTTGTGGCTGCCGCGTACTTTTTTCCCGTCAACGTGTTGGCCGCTGTAATGCTGACTCCCGGCAACGGAGTCTTGCCGCTTCGCACTGAACCAGTGATTTCATACGTTGGAGCTGCGGCGGGAGCCGCCGTTTGCTCTGTCACAGTCGGTGAAGGCGGCGCCGGCTCCTGGGTGCCTGCGCTCGCCGCGCAGAGAATCGCCACGAAATGAAGCATGAGCATGCAGCGTGCGATTGCCTTCAAATCTTGGTCTCCATTGGCAAACTAGGGCTGAGGCGGTTTGTCTTTTGGCGGGGCAGCAGGTCCAGTTCCCGCAGAACCGTCTCGAATCACGCCCATTTCCTGCATGCGCTTCCATTGTTCGGGAGAAAGAACCATGACGTTTTTGGAAACGAACGTATTGTTCTGGACGCCTCCCCGCACAACTACGTGGTCGCCAACTTGTACATCCGCCATGGTGATGCTTTCGCGCCCTCGGCGGAGCGAAGTCTCCTCGTTTAATTCGAGCGTCTGCGTGACGTTGTCCGGGCGCAACACGGTAAGTTTCGGCGCGTCGATGGATTTCACTTCACCCACGACGAAATCCTTCCCCATTTCGCCGAATACTCTCGCGCCGCCCTCGGGCCCTCTCCCGGATCGTCCGCCAATCAGTAGAGCGGTCACGCTGTGATCCGCGTTCTCCTCTCCGCGTACGAACACCATGTCGCCAACCTTGAAATCTTGCAGTCTTGCGCCCTGCCGGTCCCTGCGGTATTCCGTCTTGTCCGTAGTCTTCACCGCTACCGTCGTGCCGTCCGGTTTGGCTAATTCCAGCGACCCTTTGTTGATTGTCGTGATCTTCCCAACGAGCGGCTGGCCCCGGCCCTCATTTGGTCCCAGCATTTGGCCTGCTGAAGGAGGGGCTCCCTGTTCCTGACCCGGCGCGGCCGTCGCGGGCGCCTCCGCCCGGCCGACTGTTGCCGTAAGCAGTAACAGCAAACTCAAGCGCAAGCATTTCTTTCCAGCCATCATCGTAACCATCTCCATTTCGAACCCTCTTATTCTTAAAGACGCAAGCCCATGCCTCAAAGTAACCCTGCTACTCCCCTCCAACGGTAATTTCTCCACTTCCTAGTTTCCTCAAGTACGACACTAAAGTTCCCGGTCGAAGTGCTCGAACACTCCTACTTGCCCACTGCGTAATCGCATCCCATCGTTTTTCTTCCTTCTTGACTTCCTCCTCGCCCACCGACATCATGCGCTGATTCCACCGAGGAAGATCAACGGCCACACGCGAAGGGGTAGCTTCAAAATGGGGATAATCAAGAGTACGCACATCACCCTGCTCGGAGCCTTCTTACTCGCTGTTGGCACCGCTTCAGCCTGGGCACAACCGGCGCAGTACACCGGCGATCAGAACCAGAGTGACTCCAACACCGCCAGGAAGGACAAGAAAAGTGAGAAGGCGGACGGAGGCGTTTCCGCCTCGCAATCCGCGCCAGATTCGGGCGCGACCGCCTCAAAGAAGAAGACCACGCCGAAACAAGCCAATGCTACGGACAAGGGAGCCAGCACTGCTTCCGCGAGCGAACCTGCCTCAAAGACCTCAACTACTCGGCAAGCGCCTCCCGCAAGCACTGGCATGGTATGGGTGCACACGGACTCCGGTATCTATCACAAGCCCGGAACCCACTGGTATGGAAAGACAAAAAAGGGCAAGTACATGACCGAAGCGGACGCCATCAAGGCGGGCTACCACGCGGCAAAGAAAGAGTGAGGACCGTTTTCCGCGCGCGAATGGCGCCAGTAGCTACGCCCGGCACATTCTAACTGTTATTTCTCGCGCAGGATGACTTCGCCCTGGCCCACCAACTGGTCGTTCAGCCACAAGCGATACTTGTACGTGGCCGCTTTGCTTCCAGTCCGTGGCGGGCCGCTGAGCAGACGCATGCCGGCCGGAGCCTGGAAAACATTCGATGAGAACGGGCACCGGTTCACGTCGAATTCGACGCGCAAATTGCCCGCGTCGGAAATCCAGGAGACTTGGTCGCCTTCATCGATTACGACGACTTGCGGGATGAGTCCAACGAGTACGGGACGTTCAGCCATTTTTCCTTCGCCCCGATGCCTTTCCGGGGCCCCTGCTCCTTATTCTATCGACGCACACGGACGATAGCATATTCCAGGGAAAGAATTCCTGTGACCTCGCGCACGTCAGAACCAGAACCCCTCTTAGAGAGACTTAATCATCGCTTCTTCACAACCATCCTGTACTCTCGGGCATCTATATCAAAGCATCCTGTACTTCACTGCGCTTGACCGCTCCTCAACGCAAACGTACACTGCAAGTGTAGATTCGTGGCGCGAAGTTCCGGCTGGACCTCTTGCGCTCGCGGAAAAGATGCACTCAATAAGCGTCTGAACCTGGACGCGGAGGATTTTGCCGGATGGCTTCAGCTTCTCGCTATTTATCGATACCGCTGCCAAATGGCTCGCGGATTTCCCTCCTTCTTTCTTTGCCTTTTGCGCTCATTCATCTTGCCGCGCTGCTCGTTTTTTTCATTCCGTTTCACTGGTATTACCTGGTGACTTGCCTTGTGCTGCTGGTCGTGCGGATGTTCTTCGTCACGGCGGGCTATCACCGCTATTTTTCGCACCGGTCCTTCAAGACCAGTCGCGTCTTTCAGTTCGTGATTGCGTTCATGGCCATGACCTCTTCGCAGAAGGGCGTGCTGTGGTGGGCTGCGCATCACCGCCACCATCACCGGCATTCGGACCAGGAACTCGATTTGCATTCGCCGACCCTCTTTGGGTTCTTCTGGTCGCACGTCGGCTGGATCATCTCGGATAAATACAATGACACGCGCACCGAATACATCGCGGACTTTGCCAAGTATCCCGAGCTGCGCTGGCTGAACAAATACCACCTGGTGCCGCCCGTCACGCTCGGCGTGGTGCTCTGGCTGATCGGCGGATGGCCGCTGTTCATCTGGGGCTTTTGCCTGAGCACTGTGTTGCTGTGGCACGACACCTTTACGATCAATTCGCTCTCGCACCTTTTTGGTTCTCGCCGCTACGAAACCACTGACACCAGCAAGAACAACTGGTTGCTCGCCCTGCTGACGCTCGGTGAAGGCTGGCACAATAACCACCATCACTTCATGGCCTCGGCGCGCCAGGGCTTCTTCTGGTGGGAGATCGACGTCACCTACTACACCCTGAAGATCCTCTCGTGGTTCGGCATCGTCTGGGACCTGCGCAAAGTGCCCGTGCATCTGCTGACCCAAGACCGGCTCGCGGCGTAACACAAACTCACCGATATATCCGGGGACAGACAGGAATGTCTGTCCCGCTTCTTTTTCACCGCTGGATTTTTTTCAATTGGCCTTGTACTTATAATCAGCAACATGCTCATGGGGCACGACAAGCTACTGCTCGACATCCAGGACCTAGTTTCCAATGCGAGGGATCGGGTTGCTGCTCTGCAAGGCGTCGCCGAAGTCCTCAGAAGTTCCGGCAATTATCGCTGGGTCGGACTTTATGACGTAGACGGCGCCGCAGGAACAGTAGCGAACATCGTTTGGAGCGGGCCGGGTGCACCCGAGTATCCGAAGTTTCCCATCACCAAGGGGCTGACAGGCGCAGCCATTTCCTCCCGAAAAACCGTGAATGTCGGGGATGTCGTGGCCGATCCACGGTATCTCACCGCCTTTGGCACGACGAGGTCGGAAATTATTGTTCCCGTGTTCGACGGTGCCGGCGAGAGCGTTGTTGGCACGATTGACGTTGAGAGTGACAAGCCGAATGCCTTTAGCGAAGACGTACAGGCCCGTCTCGAAGACTGCGCCAGTGTGATCCGGCCACTTTGGCGCGCTGAACTTGGGCCGGTGCTCTGAGGATGGAGGCTGCGAGCGCTTATTCATCACGGCATGGTTAACATCGGCTGGCTGCTTGGCGTCTAGGCAGGATGTAACGAAACACCGGATGCCGACGATGTCAGGAGGGCCAGCCATGTTGCGAAAACCATTGCTCTTCACGCTCTATGCCTTGCTTGCATGCTGCCTTGCTATCTCGTCGCAGACATTGAGCGGATCTGAAGATCCGTCGCTTCACAAAGCTCAGCCTGGTGCTTCGGGACGCGATGCCCACCCGGTCAATTCAAGTCTCACGGCACATGAGTGGGGCACGTTTACCTCCATCGCCGGAATGGACGGCAGCGCCGTGGAGTGGTCACCGCTTACCGGGGCCACGGACCTCCCTGCGTTCGTCGAACACTTTCGCGATCCCGGCTTCAAGCTTGGGCTGCGAGGCACGGTGCGGATGGAAACACCGGTTCTCTATTTCTATGATTCGCGAGAAGAAACCATTTCGGTCAAGGTGTCTTTCGCAAGAGGCGTGGTCACGGAGTGGTATCCACATGCCAGCCGCGTCGAGCCTGCGGCGAATCTTTATTATGGAATTCTCCAGCAAGCAGACGCCACCGGAAGCATCGCTTGGGATTCGGTCACTCTTGCGCCAAATGGGAGACCTGATTTCCCAGTCGGTGACCGCAACAACCACTATTACGCGGCCCGAATGACTTCTTCGACTCCGCTGCGAGTAAAGACCACCGCGGGCGAGCAGCAGGAAAAATTTCTCTTCTATCGCGGCGTTTCCACTTTTTCCGTCCCACTTTCAGCGTTGCTCGGCACGGAAGGGAAGGTGGAGATCAAAAATCATGGCGATCAAGAGCTCCCAGCCACGATTCTCTTCGAGCGGCGCGGCGAGAAGGTAGGCTACCGCATCGGCGGTGCACTTAAGGAAGAAGCGATTCTGGATGCGCCGGAGCTTAGCTCCACCATCGACGAACTGGGACGCGACCTTGAAGGCATTCTGGTTGCCCAAGGTCTCTACCATGACGAAGCCCGCGCCATGGTCGAAACCTGGCGGAATTCCTGGTTCGAGGAAGGCAGCCGGCTGTTGTATATCGTTCCCGCGGCGTTCGTGAACGAGGTGCTGCCTCTCTCGATTAATCCTGCGCCCGCGCAAACCGTCCGCGTATTTGTGGGCCGGCTGGAACTGGTCACGCCCGCAACGGAAAAGGCAGTCGAGACCGCGTTTGGCGCGCATGATACCGCGACATTGAAGGCGTACGGCCGCTTCCTGGAACCAATTCTTGCAACAATGATCAAGAAGGAAACGAATCCAGCGCAAACGCGCCGATTTCAGGAATACCTGAATTCCGTTTACAGTCAGTTGGTCGCGCAGAACCTGGGCCGGCACTAACTGGGCGCGTCTCTTCTACTTGCCGACCAAACTCAGCTGACTAGCGACGCAAAGCCACTGGCCGTCCTTCTTGATCCAGGTATCCGTGAACCTGCCTACATGCGAAAACGGTTTTCCTTTTTCGGTGCCCTTTTCATGAGTTGAGCCGGTGACGACCACGGTATCGCCGTGACGGTGCAACTTCATGTCGTCGGATACCTCGACGGTAAGCTGCATGGACTTGTCCCGAATGGCCGCCAGAAATTGTCCCTTGGTCAACACGGCACCGTCGTAATCGGTCAGCACGAAATCGCTGTCCAACAATTTCCCCATGGCGTCCGCGTCATGATTGATCTGCATCTGATTCCAGAGATTTTCCAGCGCGATGATTTTTGTTTCGTCGCCCTGGGCCATGGAAATGTTTTGCGAGAATGGCATGGAGGCGAGCGCGAGCAAGAGAATGAGAGGACGTAACGTCAAGGTAGCTCCTTTGGGTCTTGTGTTGTTTCAAGGATGACACGAACTAAACCGTTTGCCGCTGCGGAATTTTCGAATTTGCTCCTTCAGAGTAAGAGACCTCGAGCCGGCAGCCAGCCAATTTGTCGGTTGCGCGGGTGTAGGGATTGCGCGAAAATTAAGGCTCCCGCCGTGGCAGCAAAAGTCCCTGAGAGCGCATTCGCGGGCGGTTCAAGATTCAGAAGCAAGAATCAAGCGCAAGAATAGAGAAGGGCAAACGTCATGACGCAACACGTTGGCGAACTCAATCCTCCGGTTCGGTTGATGCTGACCCCCGGACCGTCTTCCATCGACCCGCGCGTCTATCGAGCGATGGCCACGCCCCTGGTCGGGCACATGGACCCGTGGTTCAAAGGGTGCATGGACGAGACGCAAGTCCTGCTGCGGCAAATTTTCCAGACAGAAAACCGCGTCACCATGCCGCTTTCGGCGTCGGGATCCGGAGGGATTGAAGCGGCGGTGCTGAATTCGCTGGAAGAAGGCGACGAAGGCATCGTGGCGGTCAACGGCGTTTTTTCCGAGCGCATGTACGAGATTGCAACGCGGGCCTCGTCGAAAGTCATAAAAGTAGAGGCGCCCTACGGGAAGCCGGTAGATGCTGAAGATGTGCGCCGCGCGGGCAAGGGCAAAAAAATTAAAATGATAGGGTTCGCGCATGGGGAAACATCCACCGGCGTGATCACCGGCATCGACGCGTACCGCAAAGTGGCGGACGAATTAGGAGCGTTGCTCATCGTGGATACTGTGGCATCGCTCGCTGCCGTCCCAATCGATGTGGACAAGGAGCGGATTGACATTTGCTTCAGCGGATCGCAAAAAGCCATCAGCGCGCCGCCGGGCATGTCGCCGATCACGGTGAGCCCGTCTGCCGAAGAAGTTTTCCGCAAGCGCAAGACGAAAGTGCAAAGCTGGTACTTCGACTTGACGACGGCGATGAACTATTGGGGCAAAGACCGGCTCTATCATCACACGCCGCCGATTTCGCTGATTTTCGCGCTGCGCGAAGCGATGCGGCTGGTGATCGAAGAGGGCCTGGAAGCGCGCTGGGAGCGCCATCGCGTGAATCAGGTCGCGCTGATCGCTGGCCTCGAGGCGATGGGGCTGGATTTGCTGGTGAAGAATCCGGCGGACCGCCTGCCAACGGTGACCGCTGTGATGATTCCCAGCGGCATTGACGACGCGAAGGTACGGAATCAGTTGCTCGACGAGTTCAACATCGAAATCGCCGGCGGATTCGGCGCGGTGAAGGGAAAAATCTGGCGCGTCGGATTGATGGGCTACTGCAGCCAGAAGCCTTTCGTGCTGCTGTTCCTGGCCGCGCTGGAGAAGTGCTTGCTCGATCAAGGCTTCCGCGTGCCGAGCGGCGCGGGAGTGGGAGCCGCGATTCGGAGTTATTCGCAAGTGGAAACGGCGGCAGCTGTCAGCCGCTAGACCAACTACCAAATATGTCGTTTGTCATGCTGAGCAAAGTCAAGCTTCTCAGCGTAAACTGTTAATCGAGTAGTCGGCGAAGGAGCGCGCGTGACGACACGCCCAGTACTTGCGAATACCGGCGCCATGAGTCAATTCATCGGCGCCTTCGAAGTCACCTCAAAATTGAGCGGTCAGACCTATCAGTGCCGCTTCTCGCATATGTGGAACGGCATTGCCACGCGTCACGCGGACACAATTGATACAAAGTTTTTTGTCGATGGCCAGGCCCATGTGGTCGGATTGGCGCACACCGCGTTCGTGAAATTCCGCGCGAAGGCCAAGCGCGATCTAACGGACCGCGAAGCAAGCTTTATCGCCGCCGAGTATTTGCGCGAGCGCCTCGAAGAAGATGACTTGCGCCCTCTTTACGACATTCCAGAGGCCGAAGTCCTCCGCCTGATCAGCCAGATCGGCATCAAGTAAGAATCTGACTTTCCACAATAACGAAGTTCGACGCTAATCCCTGCGCGCGAATCTCAGTCGCCCGGTTCGGCGTGGAAAGCGTCGAGCGTTGGATGGCGAAGGCCATCGCGGCGAATGAAGTGGATGACGAGCAGCATGAGCAGGGCGCCGCAAACCAGCACAGCGACTGCGATTTGCAGGCCAAGCTGCAGGTCACGAAAATCGGAAATCCTCCCGACTACGTGCGGACCCAGGCCCCCGATCAACTGCGTGGCAAACATGTACACGCCGATCGACGTGGCATGCGCGCGCCGCGGCATCATGTCATGAATGACGGCGGTCACCGGCCCGTGATACCAGGACATAAAGAAGAAAGCGACCGCGAGACCGATCAGCACCGTGGATTTCTCTTCTGACTGAATGGCCAGCAGCAGGCATGGGGTCGCGAGCAGGAATGCGGCCACCACGGCGATAATTCGCCCGTAAGAAAAAGTCCGGTGCAGGCGGTCCGCAACGAACCCGCCGGTTAGAACACCTAACAGCGCCGATGACAGCCCGATGACCGCGAGCAACACGGAGGCTTCGCGCAAGCTGAAGTCCTTGTAGTTCACGGCGAAATCCGTGCTCCAGGTCAGCAGCGAGACGGTGGAAAAGGTGATGCAAATCCCCGCGCAAATCATGGCCACAAACGCAGGCACCTGCAGAAGCCGCCAAATGGGCACCACTTCAGAGCGTGGTCCGCGCGGCGGCTCCTCAATCCAGAAGAGGGCGATCCCCGGAACAATGCCTGCGAGCGCCACGATGAAAAGCGCTTCCTGCCAGCCGTATCGCTGACCGACAACGCCCCCCAAAACATGGCCGGCAGCGCCTCCGAGCAGCATGCCGGAAGCGAAGATGGCTTGCGCGACGGCGCGGCGTTCTTGCGGGAAGCCGCCGGAAATCATGGACTGAGCTGCAGGCGCGTAGGCAGCTTCGCCAAGCCCGACAACCGATCTGGCGATTAGGAAGAAAAGAAAATTGGAGGTGAGGCCGCCCAAGAACGTCGCCACGCTCCAGCACACGATGCCAATCGCGATGATGGCCTTCCGGCTGAAACGGTCGGCCAGGAAACCAAACGGGATGCTGCCTACGGCAAGAACCAGCAGGAGAAAGGTTTGCAACGAGCCGAGTTCGGCATCCGTAACGTGCAAGTGGTCGCGCAGCAGCGGAATCAGCGGCACGAAGACCTGGCGTGCCGCGAAGTTGACAAAATTGATCAAAGCAAGTACAGCAAGAAGACGAATCTGATAGGAAGTGAGCGGAATGGGCTTCGTAGACATTCTGAATGAGCTCGGTGATTCGCGTGCGACCTGGTGGAGCGTAGACCGGAAGTTATCAGTCTTCGTTCAGTCTATCAACATTATATGACGACTCAGAATCCTGTTCCCTCTTCGAACGCCACGACCAGTGACCGTTTAACCACGGTCCTTTCTTACGGCGTGCTGCTGCTGCTCATTTACCTTGTTTTCCGGATCTACGAACCCTTTCTCTCCCCGCTTGGATGGGCCGCCATTCTGGTGATTTTTTTCTATCCCATGCATAGCTGGCTGGCGCGGAAGTCTTCTTCGAATCGCGCCGCCGTCTTCAGCACGCTGGCGGTAACGATTTTGCTCATCGTGCCGGCAATTCTGCTCACCACCCTGTTCGTGCGCGAAGCGCTCTCAATTTCGCGCGGCGTGCAACATACGATTGTGGAACAACACGCCCCAACCGTGGCGAGAAAGTGGGCTTGGATTGCGCAACATGTTCCCGGATTGGATCCCAACGCCGATGTGGTTGACATGCTGGCCCAAGCCGTTCAGAAGGAGGCCGGTTTTCTCGCGGAGCGCCTCGGCACCATCCTGCGAAACATAGCCGAGTTTATCTTTGACCTTTTCGTGATGATCTTTGCCTTGTTCTATTTCTTTCGCGACGGCGATCAAATTATTCGCGGCGTCCGCAGCATTCTGCCCTTTGACGCCGAGCACCGCGACACCATGATGAAGCAGTCGCGCGACCTCATTTCCGCAAGCGTCATGACCAGCCTGATCATCGCGGCTATTCAAGGGATTCTTGGCGGACTGGGCTTCGCCATCGTTAAATTGCCAACCCCGCTCTTCTGGGGCGTAGCGATGGCTTTCTTTTCGCTGGTTCCCGTCGTGGGCTCCGGACTGATCTTCGTGCCGGCGTCGTTGTGGCTCGGCTTCACGGGGCATTGGGGGCGCGCCATTTTGCTGCTGGCGATCTGCGCGGGCGTCTCCACGATTGTGGACAATGTCCTGCGGCCGCTGCTGCTCGGTGGGCGCACCGAATTGAGCGGCTTGGTGATCTTCATCAGTGTGGTTGGCGGCGTCGGCCTCTTTGGGATGCTCGGTCTGGTGCTGGGGCCGATCCTAGTGGCAACCGCCGCGGGAGTCCTGACGGTATATATGGAACGCCCGGAGAGCCCGCCGATAACCGCTCGATAACACGTATATGGTCTCGCCGTGAGGGCATGACTTGAGTGTGCTAGAGTAACGCGCTCGAAGGATTCTCATGACCACCAAATCTGCTCCAAAACCCGCGGAGCTTCCGGCGGCGAAATTGAGGTGGAGATGCGAGCTCTCGCGCATCCCGTTTGAAACCACCGCGCAAGCGGAACTGCGCGAAGGGTTCATTGGACAGGAACGCGCGCTGCGTGCGCTGAAAATGGGCGCAGAACTTTCGGCGCCAGGCTACAATGTTTTTGTATGCGGGCTGGCAGGCACCAGCCGCGGCGGAACCATCGCGCGCATGATCGAAGAGCTTCACCCGCCAACAAAAGAGTCGCTCGATCGCTGCTACGTCAACAATTTCAAATTGACGGACCGTCCTCGTCTGTTGGCGCTGCCTCGTGGCCAGGCCAACTCTTTCAAGAAAGACGTGCAGGCGGGGATTGATTTTCTGCGGCGCCGCATCCCCCAAGTCTTCGAAGGCGAGCCGTTCCAGCGCCAAAAAGGGCGCATCGTCGAGCGCTTCACAGTGCGCGAGAAGGAATTGATGGACGATTTCACACGCCGAATCGCCCGTGAGCAGTTTGCACTCGGCCACATGCAAGTAGGCGCTGTGGCGCTGCCGGAAATTTTTCCCGTGCTCGAAGGCCAGATGGTCCCCATCGAGGACATCTCCAAGATGGTGCACGAAGGCAAACTCGAAAGTCCCGTCGCCGAAGACATCGAGCGGAAGTACGAGCAGTTCCGCCAGGAATTCACGGTCGTATACCGGAAAACTCTTACGTTATCGCGCGAACTGGCCAGCGAACTGAGCTACCTGGAGCAGGAAGCAGCCTCCGTACTCGTCGATGGCGTCATCGAAGAACTCAAGGAAAAATATCCCGGCAACAGTGTCGCGGAATATCTCGAAGAAGTGCGCCACCATCTTCTCGACAATCTCGATCCCTTCAAGGAGCGCGAAGGCGAAGGCGAGCACGACGAAGAGACCCCTGACGGCTTGCCCAAGCCGCAGGGCGGCGGTCCGGAGCGCGATCCCTTCCGCGTATACGGCGTGAACGTGATTCTCGCGCACGACAACGACGACAAATCTCCGGTCATTTTTGAAACCACGCCTACGTACGCCAACCTGTTCGGGACCATCCAGCGTGCCTACGACGCGCGAGGCGGCTGGACCAGCGACTTCATGGATCTGCGCGCCGGTTCGCTGCTCCGAGCCGATGGCGGCTTCCTGATCATGTATTCGCTGGAAGCGTTGTCCGAAGTCGGTGTGTGGCGCGCCCTGAAGCGCACCCTGAATCACAATCGCCTGGAAATTCAGCCACTCGAAATGTTTTATCCCTTTGGTGGCAGCGCGCAGAAGCCGGAAGCGATCGACATCAACGTCAAAGTCATCCTCATCGGTGACCGCTCTTTGTATGAGTTGCTTTACGAGTATGAGGAGGACTTCCGCAAAATTTTCAAGGTGCGCGTGGAGTTCGACGAAGAGATGGCCATGAGCGACGGCGTCATCGCCGAATATGCCGGGCGGCTGCGTGCGTTGTCCGAGAAAGAAGGTTTGTACCCCTTCGACCGCGGAGCATTCGCCGCCATGCTCGAATACGGCGTGCGCCAGGCTGGGCGAAGAAATAAGGTGACCGCGCGCTTTGTCGATATTGCCGACCTGGCCCGCGAAGCACATTACAACGCGGCCGCCGCCGGCGAATCTGTAGTCCGCGCGGCGCACGTGCGCGGCGCCTTGTCTTCGAAAATGGAGCGCCACAACCTGATTGAAACGCGTATCCGTGAAATGATCCAGGAAGGAACCCTGCTCGTCGATTTAGAAGGCTCAAGCGTCGGCCAGGTCAACGGGCTAAGTGTCCTTGAAATCGGCGGCTATTCGTTCGGCAAGCCCGTGCGCATCACCGCGACTGCGGCCCTTGGAAAAGCGGGCCTGATCAATATCGAACGCGAAGCCAATCTCAGCGGCCGCTTCCATGACAAAGGAATGCACATCATCGCCGGCTACTTGCGAAGCCAGTTCGCGCAGGACAAGCCGCTTTCGCTCGCGGCCAGCATCTGCTTCGAGCAGTCGTACTCCGGAGTGGACGGCGACAGCGCCAGCTCCACGGAAATCTACGCGCTAGCGTCGGCGCTCTCCGGTTTGCCGCTGCGACAAGACATTGCCGTAACTGGCTCCATCAACCAGCAAGGCGATATTCAGGCTATCGGCGGCGTGAACGAAAAAATCGAAGGATTCTATGACGTGTGCCGCATCAAGGGTCTCACCGGCACGCAAGGCGTGATGATGCCCGACTCCAACGTGGAGGATTTGATGCTGCGCGAGGACATTCTGGAAGCCGTCGCGGCCGGCAAATTTCACATCTGGCCGGTTGCCAAGGTCGAACAGGGCATCGAGATCCTCACTGGTAAGTCGGCAGGACAGAAAAACGGCGACGGAAGGTTTGACGCAGGAACCGTCTTCGCATTGATGGACGAACGCCTCCGCACCATGGCCAAGACCCTCAAGGAATTCGAATAGTTTCACCTAGCCAAGTCTATTTGAACGAGGCGCCTGGATGGCGGAAGAGTGCCCACCGGCATTGGCGTAGGCAGAGTACAGCAGCGTGCGCTGGCTGAAGGGAAGGAAGCCCAGACCAGCAGCGCAAAGCAGGACTAGGCCCTGGAGCCCGCCCAGGAAGAGCAAAGGCGTCGCGGCCCAAGCCGCGTCGAGCAACAATACCGCTGGAAACAACAACCGGAACTTCACACCAAGGTCGGGGTAGTCGAAGGACAAGGCCGTGAACAGGTAAAGGCGCACCGGGGCGCCAAGCACGGCAGCCGTCAGCAGGACACCGCCCAGCATAGGCGATCCGTAGAGCTCGTGACTGACGCGGAGCACGTCGTGGAATTTGTAGAGTGCCGGCGCGTACATCACCAAGTACGAGACTTGAATGAGCATGAGCAGCGCGCGGACCGCCCCGCGCGGAATCGAAATCGGCGGGGCAGGCCCGGTAGCCATAACGGCGGAAGTCCGTCCCGACGGTTCGAGGCTTCGACGCAAAGCCCCCAGATCGAGGGCAAGATCGCGAGCCGATGCGTAGCGTTCGTCAATGCGCTTGCGCAGGCATTTTTGCAAGATGCGCCCGAGTTCAAGTGGAGCCACCGGATTGTGCTGCCCAAGCGGTGGTGCTTCTTCCTTGAGGATGTTGGCGATGGTTGACGTGGCCGACTGGCCGAGAAAGGGGTTGCGCCCCGCGGCCATCTCGTACATTACCAGACCGAGCGCGTAAAGATCGGTGCGCGGGTCAACGGGCTCGCCTTCCAGCTGCTCCGGAGCCATGTAGCCAACTGTGCCGACGAGCAAACCGGCCTCCGTGGAGAGCGTGGCCGTGTCCGCTCCTGTGGCGGCAATGCTTACCTTGGTGGCCAGCGGCCGGAGAAGTTTGGCCAGGCCAAAATCGAGAACCTTGACTTGGCCGCTGCATGTCACAAAGAGATTCGCCGGTTTGATATCGCGATGGACAATGCCTTTTGCATGCGCGGCATCGAGCGCGTCGGCAATCTGTGTGCCGACATCCAGGAGCCAGGTCGTGTTGAAAGGCTTTTTGCCGATGTAACACCTGAGTGTTTGGCCTTCGAGTAGTTCCATAACGATAAAGAACACGCCCTCGTGCTCATCGATAGCGTGGATCGTGCAGATGTGGGGATGATTCAAGGCAGATGCGGCACGAGCTTCCCGCCGAAAACGATCTACAGCCTGGTGGTCTCTGGAAAGTTCTTCGGGTAGGAATTTCAGCGCTACTGGGCGGCCCAAACTGGTGTCCTCGGCTTTGTAGACGACACCCATTCCTCCGCCACCGAGCTT
>WNFT01000139.1_pt1 | contig 95993 bp, 90 predicted proteins | sample 5400191 | NCBI WGS metagenome assembly WNFT01 (sample SAMN13153359, study PRJNA577476) | soil metagenome | isolation source: 80 cm saprolite under Madrone tree | place: USA:California | collected 2016-06-14 | reverse complement strand
CCTCCGTAGAGGCTCTTGACGCCCCGCTCAGCCGTGGCGCTCTCACACCACGACCGGGGCCTGCTACTGAGCGCATCGGCGCTTACTCAGACGGGACTCTCACCCGTAGGTCCGGTGCAGCTTATCTGGACGCGACATGCTCGGTATGATAACAGGCGATGCGTCCCGCCCACTGGCTCCCCCCGGTGCTCTGGATGGGTGTCATCATGCTTTTGTCGACCGACACCGGCAGCGCGGCGCACACGGGCGAGCTCCTCCTGCCCCTGCTCCACTGGCTCCTGCCCTGGGCATCGCCCGGCGACCTCGCCGCCATCCACGGACTCGTGCGCAAGGGGGCGCACCTCACCGAGTACGCGATCCTCGCCGCGCTCTGGTACCGCGCGTTCACGCGGGGCCGTCGGCTCACCCCGCCGACCGCCGGCTGGCTCGCGTTCGGGATCAGCCTGGCCTGGGCGACCCTCGACGAGTGGCATCAGGCGTTCCTGCCCTCCCGGACCAGCAGCGCGACGGACGTCGGGATCGACGGCGCGGGTGCCGCGGTCGCCCTCATCGTGGCCTGCCGAGGCTGGCGCGCGGCCCTTGACGGCGCGACGATCGCCGTCCTGTGGCTCGCGTCGGCAGGTGGGGCCGTCGCGATCGCGATCAACGCCTGGGCGGGCGTGCCCTCCGGCCCGCTCTGGGTCACCACGCCCGCCGCCGCGGTCGTGATGCTCGTGCGCCGTCGACTCCGCCGCCGCAAGCCCGGCGCGTAGGGCGAGCGCGGGGCGGTATCTTCTGGGCGTTATCTCGACGCTGACCGGACGGACCGAGCTCGCGCTGAGAGTGGTAGCGTGGTCGAGGGCGCCCTCCCGCCCCGGCCCGCTCGCGGCGCGCGTCAGACCTTGAGGCGCGGGTCGAGCGTGTCGCGCAGTCCGTCGCCGAACAGGTTGATCCCGAGCACCGTCACGAGAATGGCCAGCCCGGGGAAGGTCGCGAGCCACCACGCCGTCGAGATGTAGACGCGCCCGTCCGCAAGCATCCCGCCCCAGGTCGGCGTCGGAGGCTGCACCCCGAGCCCGAGAAAGGAGAGCGCCGACTCGATCACGATGACGCGCGCCATGTCGAGCGTGGCGACGACGAGCCACGGGGTGAACGCGTTGGGCAGGATGTGACGCAGGAGGATCCGGCCATCGCGACTCCCGAGGGCCTGCGCCGCCTGCACGAACTCCCGCTCGCGCAGCGAGAGGACCGCGCCGCGCACGACGCGGGCGTACACGACCCAGCTCGAGACTCCGATGACGACGATGATGACGGGCAGGCTCGGTCCCAGGACACCGATCACGGCGATCGCCAGTAGGATGAACGGGAACGCGAGCTGGATGTCCGCGAGCCGCATGAGGACGTCGTCGGTGCGGCCGCCGAAGTAACCCGAGACGAGCCCTACGAGCATCCCGATGACCCCCGAGATCGCCACCGCCGCGACGCCGACCAGCAGGGCGGGGCGCGCGCCGAAGATCACGCGCGCCAGGAGGTCGCGCCCGAGGTGGTCTGTGCCGAGTACGTGCACGCGACCCGACGGGTCCGGCGACCCCGGCGGCTTGAGGCGGTTGGTGATGTCCTGCTCGATCGGGTCCCAGGGGCTGAGCCATGGAGCCCCGAGCGCGGCGGCGAACACGAGCGCGACGACGACGAGACCGAACAGCGCCGTCCGGCGTCGGGCGAGCCGTCGGAAGAGCGTCAGCCACTCGCTCCGCGCGGCGCCCCGCTCGGCGGGGATCGCGATCGTCGTAGCGGTCATTGTAACGAGGGCCGCGAGACCGGCGCCATCGGTGGGTGGCCTGCGACGAGGGGCGCCCCGGCTCCGGTCTCTACGCCGCTTCTCACGCCAGCGGCGGCTTCATCGCAGACGGATCCGAGGGTCGAGGTACGTGTACAGCACGTCCACCGCCAGGTTCACGAGCACGAAGGTGCTGGAGAGCAAGAATACCGCCGCCTGCACCACGGGGTAATCGCGGTTGTAGATCGCCTGCACCGACAGGCGCCCGACGCCCGGCCACGCGAAGATCGTCTCGGTGATGACCGAGCCGCCGAGCAGCGTCCCGAGCTCGATGCCGACGATCGTCACGATCGGGATCGCCGCGTTCTTGAGGGCATGCTTCCAGACGACCGGGGGGTCGCCCACGCCCTTGGCCCGTGCCGTCCGGATGTAGTCCTGGCTCAGCACCTCGAGCATCCCCGACCGCGTGAGCCGCGTGATGCGGGCGGTCGTGAAGAGGCCAAGCGTGATCGCGGGCAGGATCAGGTGCCCGAGCCCGCCCCGCCCGGACGATGGCAGCAGGTTGAACTGCACCGAGAAGACGAGGATGAGCATGATCCCCAGCCAGAAGGTCGGCATCGATTGGCCGAGCAGGGCGACGACCGTGGAGATGTAGTCGAGCATCGTGTTGCGCCGGACAGCCGAGACGATGCCCGCCGGGATCGCGAGGACCAGCGCGACCACCAGGGCGGCGCCCGCCAGCTCGAACGTGGCCGGCATCCGCTCGACGACGAGGGTGAACGCGGACTCGCCGTGACGCACCGATTGGCCGAAATCGCCGCGCAGCGCACCCGAGAGGAAGCGCCCGTACTGGACGACGAACGGATCGTTGAACCCCATCACCTGGCGGAAGCGCTGCACGTCCTCGGCCGACGCGTCCGGCGGCAAGAGGACGAGCGCCGGGTCGCCGGTGAGGTGGAGGATGAAGAAGACGACGAACGAGACGCCGAAGAGGACGAGCAGCGACTGCAGGAGCCGGCGGGTGACGTACGTCTTCATGGAGCCCGTCGGAGACGGGCCACCGCCTCGATGTGCGGCGTCTGGGGGAACATGTCCACCGGCTGCACCCACTCGAGCCGATAGCCCCCGGCGACGAGGGCGCCGAGGTCGCGGGCGAGCGTCGCGGGGTTGCACGAGACGTAGACGAGCCGGTCCGGCCCGAGCGCGGCGAGGGCGTGGAGGGCCTTCGGATGGAATCCGGCGCGCGGCGGGTCGGCGACGACGACCTCCGCCCGGACGCCGTCGCGCATCAGCGACGGAAGCACGTGGCGCACCTCCCCCGCCAGAAAGGTGCAGTTCGCGATCCCGTTCGTCCGAGCGTTCCGCACGGCGTCGGCGACCGCCGCCGCCGCCACCTCGATCCCGTAGACCCGCCGACAGCGGCGCGCGAGCAGAAGACTGATCGCGCCCGTGCCGGCGTAGAGATCCAGCACGGTCTCGTCGCCCGAGAGGCTGCAGGCGCCCTCGACGACGGCGAAGAGTCGCTCGGCCTGGGCCGCGTTGGTCTGGAAGAACGAGTTGGCCGATACCTGGAAGCTGAGCCCCCCGAGCGACGCCCGGATGTGGTCCCGCCCGAGGAGCAGGTGCTCCTCCGTACCGACCGCCACGCTCGCCTTCTTGGCGTTCACGTTCAGCACGATGCTCGCCGTCGCGGGCACGCGGCGCGCGAGCTCGGCGGCCAGGGGAGCGAGCGCCTCCACGTCGGGCGTCGTCGCCACGATGTTCACCATCGCCTCGCCGGTGCGATGGCCCTCGCGCAAGGACACGAAGCGCAGGAGCCCCGCGTCCGCCTCGTAGACGGAGAGCGCGCGCGCCCGGATCTCGCGTCGGAACGCGTCGAGCAGAGCGTTCATCGCCTCCGACTGCAGCAGGCACCGCTCGATGTCCAGGACGACGTCGTAACGGTCGGCCTGGTGCAGACCGACGACTGTTGGAGCGGGGTCCGCGAGGCCGCGACCCCCGTGGGTGGCCTGAGACAGGTGCGCGGGGTCCGCGAGGCCGCGACCCCCGTGGGTGGCCTGAGACAGGTGCGCGGGGTCCGCGAGGCCGCGACCCCCGTGGGTGGCCTGAGACAGGTGCGCGGGGCCGGCGCGGGACGTGATCGTGAACTCCATCTTGTTGCGGTACCCGTACGGCTCCGGAGCCGGAAGGATCGGTCGGAGCTCGAACGCCCCGAGACCGCCGATCCGCTCGAGGCAGTCGCGCACCTGCTTCTCCTTGAAGGCAAGCTGCGCAGGATAGGCGACGTGCTGGAGTCGACATCCGCCGCAGCGTCCGAAGTACGGGCAGGGCGGCTCGACCCGGTCGGGCGACGGCGTCTCGATCGACTCGATGACGGCGCGGCCGAACCGCGAGCGCGCGTCCACCAGCGTGGCGCGGACGCGGTCGCCGGGTACGGCGCCGCGCACGAATACGACGTAGCCGCTCACGCGCCCGACGCCCTCGCCACCGAACGCGAGGTCGTCGATGACGAGCTCCAGGATGTCTCCGCGCCGAGGTTTCGTCATGACCGACGCCACTATAGCACCTCGACCTCGCGGCTCTCGCGCCGACGGGGTATGATACTGATGCATGAGAGTCGGAGCGCCGCGCGCCGTCGCAGATCTGCTCGTGACCGCCGTCCCCGAGCTCCGAGACCGCCTCGCCGAGCACCACGTCAGGCGCGCGTGGACCGCCCTCGTCGGCACCGACGTGGCGCGGCGGGCCCAGCCCAAGGGGCTCGTCGACGGCTGCCTCACGGTGGTCGTCGACAACTCCCCGTGGCTCCACGAGCTCACGCTCCGCGTCGAAGAGCTGACGGCGCGCCTCCACGAGCGGTTCCCCGCCGTCCGCGCGCTCCGCTTCACTCTCGGCAGTCTCGAGCCGGCGGCCCCCCCGGCGCCGCCGCCGCACGCGCGCTCCGCGACCCCGCTTCCGGCCGCCGACCGGCACGCGATCGACGCGGCGACCTCCGTGATCCCCGACCCGACCCTCGCCGCGGTCGCGCGGCGCCTGCTCACGAAGGCCTGGCAGACCTCCGCGGAACGAGGGGCCGAGCGGTGACCCGTCGGCTGCTCGCCCGAACCGCAGTCCTCCTGGTCGGCGCGACGCTGGCCGCGTGCGCGGGGGCGGGCGTGACGCCCTCCGGCGTCTCGTCGCGGCGCGCGCCGCCGACGCAGGACAACCGCGCCGAGGCGTACCACGAGTACGCGGTCGCCCAGATGGCCGCGCAGTCGGGGCGGTTCACCGAGGCGATCCCCGCGCTGCGCGAGGCCCTCAAGCGCGACCCGAGCTCGGCCTACCTCTGGATGATGCTCGCGCAGTGGCTCGGGCGCACCGACGCGGCCGACGAGGCGCTCGCCGCGGCGCGGCGCGCGGTCGAGATCGCGCCCGACGACGTCCTCACCCACTCGACGCTCGCCGAGCTCCTCCGCACACAAAACAAGTGGGCCGAGGCCCGGGCGGAGCTCGAGAGGGTCATCGCGCTGAACCCGGATGCGGAGGAACCCTACCTCACGCTCGCGCGCTACGAGGTTGAGCAGAAGGCGTACGATCGCGCACGCGGCGTGCTGCTCCGTCTGATCGCGAAGTCCCCCCGGCTCCCGCAGGCCCACTTCCTGCTCGGGCGGCTCGCCATCGAGACGGAGGCGTGGGACGACGCGATCGCCGAGCTCCAGAAGGCCGTCGAGCTCGATCCCGACCACGATGGCGCGTGGACCGCCCTCGGCTATGTCTACGAGACGCACCGTAAGCCCGACGAGGCGGTCGAGGTCTACCGGCACGCCGCCAAGGCGAACCCCGACAACCCCGCGTTCGTCGAGCGGCTCGGCGACCTGCTGATCCGGCTCGGTCGCTTCCAGGAGGCGCAGACGGAGATCGAGGCGCTCGCCGAGGTCGCGCCGCGGGACGCGCGCGTCTGGATGAAGCTCGGCGCGGTCTTCTACGAGCAGAAGCAGTGGGACCAGGCGGCCGACGCCTTCCGGCGCGCCGTCACCCTCGAGCCGACGAACCTCCGCGCGCGGTACTTCCTCGCCACCACGTATATGGACGCGGGGAAGGACACCGAGGCCCGCGCCGAGCTCGAGCGCATCCTCCGGGTCGATCCGCGCTCGATCGACGCCCGCGTCCAGCTCGGGTTCCTGTACGGGCGCGCCAAGCGGTATGACGAGGCGATCGCGGTTCTCCGCGACGCCGTCAACCTCGAGCCGAAGCGGTCCGAGCTCTTCCTCTATCTCGGCACCGCGTACTTTCGCGGCAAGCAGTACGACCGCGCCATCGAGACCCTCCAGGAGGGCCTCGGCCTCGACGAGAAGAACAAGGACCTCCACTTCCAGCTCGGGGTCGTCTTGGAGAAGCAGGCGAAGTTCGACGACGCCGTCCGCGCGTTCCGGCAGGTGATCGCGCTCGACCCCAAGCACGCCGAGGCGTACAACTACGTCGGCTACATGTACGCCGAGCGGGGGCAGAACCTCGACGAAGCGATCCAGCTCATCAACCAGGCGCTCGCGATCGAGCCGGAGAACGGCTACTTCATCGACAGCCTCGGTTGGGCGTACTACCAGAAGGGGCGTTATCTCGAGGCCCTGAAGGAGCTCAAGCGCGCCGTTGAGAAGGCGAAGGAGCCCGACCCCGTGATCTACGATCACCTCGGCGACGCGTATCTGAAAAACGGCCTCGAGGCCGAGGCGCTCGCCGCGTGGGAGAAGGCCCTGCAGCTCGACCCGGCCGCCGAAGGGGTCAAGAAGAAGATCGACGACCTCAAGGGCGGGCGCCGGGCCAAGAGTGGCTCGAAGGCGTCTCAGTAGCCTCCTCTGTCTGCTGGTGCTCTACGGCGGGTGCGCGACGGCGCCCGCGCGCCAGCCCGTCCCGGACGACGCGCGCCGCGCGCTCGAGCTCCTCGACGCGCGCTGGCACGACTTCACCGACCTCCGCACCCTCGCCGACATCGTCCTCACGCGCGGCCGGGAGAGCCACCAACTCACCGGCGCCCTCCTCGTCAAGGGCCCGGACTCGGTGCGCTTCGAGGCCCTGTCGCCGCTCGGTCAGCCCCTCCTCCTCGTCACCGTCCACGAGGGCCGTCTCACCGCGTACGACGTGGTAAAGAACGAGGTGCTCACTGGACCGGCCACGGCGGCGACGATCGTCCGCGTCCTCGGCCTGCCACTCGATGCCGACTCGCTCGTCGCAGTGCTCGCCGGGCGCCCCATGCCGCCGAGGGACCTGCGCGCGGCCGAGCTCGAGCCTGCCGACGGCCTCGGCCCTTCGCTGACCCTCGTCGGCGCTGACGGGCGCCAGCGCGTCTGGCTGGACCTCGACACCGGCGAGGTTCAGCAACTCCAAGTCGATGGCGGGCGCTTCCCGGTCACGATCACCTTCCGGACCGACGGGGAGGCGCCGGCAGGATTCGACCTCCGGTCCGAGGCCGCCCGCGTGACCGGATCAGTGACCTACCGAAACCAGGTCGTCGGGAGCGGGATCGACCCCGAGCGGTTCACGCTTACGCTCCCCAAAGGGGCGAAAACAAAGACCATCCGTTGAAATCCTGTTGGGCACGTGCTACGCTTCGGTGCCTTGTCGAAGCGGTCGGGGGTCGCCCGTCGGCTCGTGCTCAGCGCCTCGGCCAAGATCAATCTGGCTCTGGAGGTTCTGGGCAAGCGGGACGACGGTTATCACGAAGTCGCCACGGTCATGCAGGCTGTGGACCTCTCCGACCGGCTGGTGATCGAGGACTCCGAGATCTTGGAAGTGCGCACCAGCGCGCCCGACGTTCCGAGCGATGGAAGCAATCTGGTCGCGCGGGCGGCGCACGCGTTGCGGGAAGCGGCGGCGGTGAGCCGGGGGGCCCGAATCAGGCTCGACAAGCGGATCCCGGTGGCGGCCGGGCTCGGCGGCGGCTCGGCGGACGCCGCCGCGACGCTCGTGGGCTTGAGCCGTCTCTGGGGGCTCCGCTGGTCGGTGGCCCGGCTCGACGAGCTCGCCGTGACGCTCGGCACGGACGTGCCGTTCTTCCTCCGTGGCGGCGCCGTGCTCGGGACCGGACGCGGCGAGCGCATCGAGCCCGTCGTGGGCATGGCCCTGCCGCTCGTGCTGGTCAACCCGGGGGTGGGCGCGAGCACGCCCGCGATCTATGGGGGCGTGACCCCTGCGATGTATTCTGACGGCAGCCACGTCCGTCAGATGGTGGCGGCGCTCCGGAGCCGCCGCCCGGCCCGGGTCGCCGCGAGCCTCTACAACGCGCTCGAGCGCGTCGCGGCCGCGGCGCACGGGCAGGTGGCGCAGATGGAGGCCGCGCTCCTGGCGGCGGGCGCGCTCGGTGCGGCCATGTCGGGCAGCGGGCTCACCGTGTTCGGCGTCGCCCGCTCGTTCGACCACGCGCGGCAGATCCGCGCGCGGGTCGCACGGCGCTCCTGGAGGTGCTGGGCGGTCCGCGCGATTCGAGGTCCGGCGATCCGGATGCGACGGGAACGCTGAGGAGCAACGAACGATGGGGCGTGGCCAAGTGGCAAGGCGCGGGACTTTGGATCCCGTATTCGGAGGTTCGAATCCTCCCGCCCCAACCACACCTGGAGCGAGGCGCCGATGGCCTACGAGCTGAAGCTCTTGACGGGGACCGCGAACCGGCCGCTCGCCGAGGAGATCGGGCAGTACCTGCGGCTGCCGCTGGCGGACGCGGAGGTATCACGCTTCTCGGACGGCGAGGTGTACGTGCAGATCAACGAGAACGTCCGCGGCGCGGACGTGTTCGTGATCCAGCCGACGTGCCCGCCCGTGAACGACACGCTCATGGAGCTGCTCATCATGATCGACGCGCTGAAGCGCGCCTCGGCCCGCCGCATCACGGCGGTCCTGCCCTACTATGGCTACGCGCGCCAGGACCGCAAGGTCCAGCCGAGGGTCCCGATCTCGGCGAAGCTGGTCGCCGACCTGCTCGAGGCGGCCGGAATCGATCGCGTGCTGGCGCTCGACCTCCACGCGGGACAGATCCAGGGCTTCTTCCGGGTCCCGGTGGACCACCTCTTCGCCGCGCCGGTCATCATCGACTATCTCGGCAAAAAGGAGCTGCGGGAGCCCGTCATCGTCGCGCCCGATGCGGGCGGCGTCGAGCGCGCCCGCGCGATCGCCAAGCGTCTCACGGCCAGCCTCGCGATCATCGACAAGCGGCGCGAGGGTCCGAACTCGGCGGTGGCGATGCACCTGATCGGCGACGTCCGCGGCCGGGACGCCGTCGTGATCGACGACATGATCGACACCGCCGGCACACTCATCCAGGCCGTGAGCGCGCTCGCCCGCGAGGGCGCGCGGCGCATCCTCGCCTGCGGCGTCCACCCGGTCCTGTCTGGTCCAGCGGTCGACCGCATCATCAAGTCCCCGCTGGAAGAGGTCGTCGTCACCAACTCGATCCCGGTAGCCTCCGACAAACGCGCCGCGCACGTCACCGTGCTGACCGTGGCGCCGCTGCTGGGCGAGGCGATCCGCCGCATCCACGACGAAGAGTCCGTCTCGACGCTGTTCGTGTGATCTTCCCGGAGGGAGTCTGACGATGGAGATGCAAGAGCTGACGATCAAGCGACGCGAGGCGACCGGCAAAGCGGTCGCCAAGCGTCTGCGCCGCGCGGGAGAGGTGCCCGCGATCCTCTACGGCGGCGCCAAGCCCGAGCCGGTCCTGGTGGACCCCAAGGCCGTGCTCAAGATGATTCACGGGCGCGAGGGCACGACCCAGCTTCTCACGCTCAAGTTCGACGGCGAGGCGGGCGGCGGCAGGCGGATGGCGATCATCCGCGACTTACAATTCGACCCGGTGACCGAGCACCTGCTCCACGTGGACCTGCAAGAAGTGTCCGGAGACCGCACGATCACGGTGCGCGTCGCGGTCCGTCCGGTGGGCGAGCCCGCGGGCGTCAAGGAGCAGAAGGGCATCCTCAACATCGTGGTCCACGAGCTCGAGGTCTCGTGCCTGCCGACGGCGATCCCCGAGCGGATCGACGCCGACGTCTCGGCCCTGATGATCGGCGACGTGCTGACCGTCGCGCAGCTCCAGGCGCCCCAGGGCGTCCGGATCCTGACCCAGCCGGGGCAGGCGGTCGCCACCGTCGTGCCGCCGATGGCCGAGGAGGCGCCCGTGGCGGCGGCCCCCGCGGCGGCGGTGGTCACCGAGCCGGAGGTGCTCACGGAGCGCAAGCCGAAGGAAGTGGAGGCCCCGGCGCCCGAAGAAGGCAAGAAGCCGAAGAAGCCAGAGAAGGCGGAGAAAGAGAAGTAGCGGAGCCGGACCCGCGTGGCCCACGCCGTGGTGGGGCTCGGGAATCCCGGAGCGGAGTACCGGGACACCCGCCACAACGTGGGCCAGCGGGTCCTCGATCTCCTCGCCCAGATGCTCAAGCGCCCCTGGCACCGCGAGGGCCAGGCCCTCACGGCCCACGGCCAGTGGCGGGGCGAGACGGTCCACCTCGTGAAGCCCCTCGCGTTCATGAACGTGTGCGGTCCCGTCGTCGCCCGAGCGCTCCGGCACCTCGGCGTCGGACCGGCCGACCTCGTCCTGGTCTACGACGACATCGACCTCCCCCTCGGCGCGGTCCGCACGCGCATGAAGGGGAGCCACGGCGGTCACAACGGCGTGCGCTCGGTCATCGAGGCGCTCGGCACCTCGGAGATCCGGCGCGTCAAGGTGGGTATCGGGCGTCCCGACCGGAAGGAGGACGTCGTCGACCACGTGCTCACCGGGTTCGAGCAGGACGAGCTCCCCGTGATCGACGCCGCCGTCGCCGAGGCGGCGGAGCGCGTGCTCGCCCTCCTCGGATAGCACGCCCGGGCGCGCGGCGCTAACGAAAGAAGATCAGCGTCACCACGGCGAAGAGCGGCAGGAGCACCACGCCGCTGTAGAGCATGTACCCGAAGAAGCTCGGCATCCTCACGCCCTGCTCCTCGGCGATCGACTTCACCATGAAGTTGGGCGCGTTGCCGATGTACGAGTTGGCGCCCATCGCGACCGCGCCCACGCTGATCGCCGCCAGGATCGTGTGGGGAACGTCCACCACCTCGCGCGCGAGGCCCAGGCCCTGACCCAGCGCGAGGAACGTCAGGTAGGTCGGGGCGTTGTCGAGAAAGGACGAGAGCGCGCCGGTCGCCCAGAAGAACTGCCACGGCGCGCGCACGCCGAGCTCGCCACCCCGGAGCCGCAGGAGCTCGAGCGCGGGGATCATCGTGAGGAAGATGCCGAAGAAGACAACGGCGACCTCCACGATCGGGGAGGCCGTGAAGCCGTTCGCGCGCCGGATCTCGCGCGGCGTCCGCCAGAGCGAGGCGGCCGCCAGCGCCACCAAGACGGCTTCCCGCGCGGGCGCGCCGAGGAACGCGACCGCGAGCACCACGCCGGCGAGGCCGAGGCCGTTCAGCGCGCCGCGCACCCGGAGCGGCTCGACCCGCGCCCGGTCGCGGCGGAGCGCCGCCAGGGGCTCGCGCGTGTAGAGGAGCGTGTCCCACACGAAGTACGTCACGAGCAGCACGCCGACCATCAGGAGCCAGTGCGGCCAGAGCCGGAAGGTCCAGCCGAAGGGCACGCCCTGCAGGTAGCCGAGGAACAGCGGTGGATCGCCGAGCGGTGTCAGCATGCCACCGATGTTCGAGACGAGGAAGATGAAGAAGATGACCGTGTGCGTGACGCGCGTGCGCTCGCGATTGGTCTGCAGGAGTGCGCGGACCAGGAGCATCGAGGCGCCGGTCGTGCCGATGAAGGACGCGAGCACGGAGCCGATCGCGAGGAACGTGGAGTTCACCCGCGGCGTCGCGAGGAGGTCGCCGCGCATGAGGATCCCGCCGGAGATCACGTAGAGGGCGGCGAGGAGGACGATGAACGAGGCGTACTCCTCCGCCATGTGGACGAGGGCCGACGGCTCGCGGACGAGATACAGGACGAGCACCGGCAGCCCGAGCACGATCGAGACCAGGAGCTTGTTGCGGTTCGACTCCCACCAGCGCGGCGCGGCGAGGGGAAGGACGGCGATACCGAGAAGGATGACGACGAACGGGACGACGGTGTAGACGGGCAAGAGGGCGGCGGTCGTCACGGCCTGGCGTCTCCCCGGACGGGATTGTCAGCCCGCCCAGTGTAGCAGCCGCCGCTCGATTGCTGGGCGGTGGGGCGCATGATATATAGTTGATGTTTATCCGGTGCGGGTGTCTCGGGGGGGGGAGCGGAGTGACCAAGGTCATCATAGAGCCCGACGAGTCCTTCGAGAGCGCGCTCAAGCGGTTCAAGAAGCAGTGCGAGAAGGCCGGGCTCCTGTCGGAGTTCAAGAAGCGACAGCACTACGAGAAGCCCAGCGTCCGGCGCAAGCGGAAGGCCCTCGCCGCCCGCAAGAAAGCCAAGCGTCGAGAACGGATGGCCGATTAGCCGTAACACTCCTGGACGTACCGCCGGCGCTCCCGTCACCCCGGACGGGAGCGAATGAAGCCACGCGCCTCTCTCGCAGGCCACCGACGATGTGCGGCGGGCTCGCGGACCCCGGTACGATGAGGCGATCGGTGGAGGCAGGACACACCTGGGAGCGGTCCACCGAATGGAACGCGGTGCGCGCGCTCCTGGCGCATGAAGCGCAGACCGAAATGGGTCGTGAGCTGGTGGCGACGGCCGAGCCGCTCACCGATCCCCGCACGGTCCACACCGAGCTCCGACTGACGCGCCAGGCGCGTCTGGCGCGCGCGACGTCCGGTCCCCTGCCGCTCGACAGCTTCCCTGACGTCCGGCAAGTGCTCGATCGCTGCCGGACGGTCGGGAGCGTCCTCGACGGCGCCGAGCTGGCCGGGCTGGTGCCGGCCCTTCTGGCAACCCCCAGGCTCGCCGCGTATGGTAAATCGATCGGGACCGTTGCGGCCGAAGTGGCGGCGATCATCGGCTCGCTCCCGCGCTTCCCCGAGCTCGCCGACCGACTCGGCCAGTCCCTCGACGCCGACGGCGCGGTCACCGACGACGCCAGTCCCCGGATCCGTCATCTTCGCCGCGAGATCCGCGAGCGGCGGCGCCGGGTCGCCGCCGAGCTCGAGCGCGCCTTCCAGGAGGGAGACGCCGAGCGGCTCTTCGCTGACCGGTACGTCACGATCCGCCACGGGCGGTACGTCCTCCCCGTCCGGGCGGAGGCGCGCGGTCGCGTGCGGGGCATCGTCCACGACCGCTCGCAGAGCGGCCAGACCCTCTTCGTCGAACCCGAGGCCGTCGTCGAGGCCAACAACGACCTCGTCCAGGCGGTCGGCGAGGAAGAGCACGAGACCGCCCGCATCCTGGCCGAGCTGACCGACGCGGTCCGCGACCGGATCGACGACCTCGAGCTCCTGGTCACGCGCGTCGGCCGCCTCGACTGGATCTTCGCCCGGGGAGGGATCGCGGATCGGATGGAGGCGATCGAGCCCGAGATCGACCCGGGGCGCACCCTGTCGCTCAAGAGCGCCCGCCATCCCCTACTCCTCGCCCAGAGCTGGACGGACCCCGAGCGCCCGGTCGTGCCGGTCGACATCGAGCTCTCCGCCGAGCGCCCCCTGCTCCTGATCACGGGCCCGAACGCGGGCGGCAAGACGATCGCGCTGAAGACGGCGGCGCTGCTCGCGCTGATGGCCCAGACGGGCTGCCACATCCCCGCCGCGGAGGGCTCGCGGCTGCCGATCGTCGCCGATCTGCACGCCATCGTCGGCGATGACCAGTCGGTCGCGGAGAACCTCTCGACCTTCTCGGCGTTCGTGCAGCAGATCCGCCGCGTGCTCGACCGGGCGGGCGAGCGCTCGCTCGTGCTCCTCGACGAGCTGGGCGCGGGGACCGACCCCGATGAGGGAGCCGCGCTCGCCCAGGCGATTGTCGAGGAGCTCGCCGAGCGGGGAGCGCTCGTGATCGCGACGACCCACCTCGAGCCGCTCAAGGTCTTCGCCTCCACGCACCCCCGCGCGCGCAACGCCTCGGTCGAGTTCGACACGACGACGCTCGCCCCGACCTTCCGCCTCCGCTACGATCAGCCCGGCCAGAGCTACGCGCTCACCATCGCGGCGCGGCTCGGCCTCGCACCCGAGCTGATCGCGCGGGCCCAGGCGCATCGCTCCGAGCACGCCGCGCGGCTCTCGGACCTCCTGACGGCGCTCGACGCCCACGCACGCACCGAGGCCGAGCGCGCGCGCGAGATCGAGCGGGCCCGGACGGACGCCGCCGTGCAGCTCGCCAAGGCGCGCGAGACTGCAAAGACGGCCGAGGGGAAGGCGAAGACGATCGTCGAGCGGGCGAAGGCGGAGGCGATGGCGCTCCTGACCGACGTTCGCCGAACCGTCGCCGCCGAGTGGGATCGGCTCAAGCGCTCCGAGCGCACGCGCCGCACGCTCGAGGAAGGCCGCCAGCGCCTGCATGAGGCCGCGGCTCGCGTCGAGGCGGTCGCCGCAGCCCCGGCCCAGGCGCCCGCCGAGGGCCCGGTGGCGCTCGAGCCGGGCCAGACGGTGGCGGCGGAGCACCTCGGGATCCGGGGAGAGCTGCTGACCATCGTCGGAGGCACCGCGACGGTCAGGTCCGGTTCGCTGACAGTCCGCGTGCCCCTTCAGTCGCTCCGCCCAGTAGGAGGTGACGGCGAGAGTGAGCGGGGGGCGGGGGCGCCCTCCGTGCGAGTGTCGTTCCGAGCAAAGGAGCCTGCCCCGCCCCCCCGCGAAATCGTCCCCGAGCTGCTGCTGCTGGGGCGAACGACCGACGAGGCCCGCGACGCCGTCGAGAAGTACCTCGACGACGCGTTCCTCGCGGGCCTGCCGAGCGTTCGACTGATCCACGGCAAGGGCTCGGGCGCCCTTCGCAAGGCGGTGCGCGACCTCCTCACCGCCCACCCGCTCGTCGACTCCTTTCGGGACGGTGAGTCGGGCGAAGGCGGCACCGGGGCCACCGTGGCCGCGTTGAAGGTGAGCTGAGCATGGCATCGTATCCGCAGTCGGTGCTCGACGAGATCCGCGCGGCGGTCGACATCGTCGACGTCGTGAATCGGTTTGTGAATCTGAAGAAGGCCGGCCAGAACTGGAAGGGCCTCTGCCCGTTCCACACGGAGAAGACCCCCTCCTTCATGGTCAATGAGAAGAAGGGGATCTTCCACTGCTTCGGCTGCGGCGTCGGCGGCGACGCGTTTGGCTTCCTGATGCGTCAGGACAAGCTCTCGTTCCCCGAGGCGGTGCGCGCCCTCGCCAAGCAGGCGGGCGTGGCGCTCCCCGAGGAGCGCGGCCCCGCGGTCGACCACGGCCGCGAGGACCTCTTCCGGACGATGGAGCTCGCGTGGCGCTTCTACGTGGACCAGCTCTGGAAGCCCGCGGGCGACCGGGCACAGCAGTACCTGGCTGAGCGCGGCATCGACCCCGAGGTGGCACGCCGCTTCGGCCTGGGGCTGGCCCCGGAGGGTTGGGACGCGCTCTCGAGCTTCATGAGGTCCGAGAAGGTCACGGACGACGCCCTCGTCGCCGCAGGGCTCGCGATCCCGCGCGAGGGTCGGTCGGGTGTCTACGATCGCTTCCGCGGCCGCCTCCTCTTCGCGATCCGCGACCTCCAGGGTCGCGTCGTCGCGTTCGGCGGCCGAGCCTTCGGCGACGAGCAGCCCAAGTACCTCAACTCCCCCGAGACGCCGCTCTACGTCAAGGGCAACCTGCTCTACGCCGCCGACCTCGCGCGCGCCGCGATCCAGGCGAAGAACCGCGCGGTGCTGGTCGAGGGCTACGTGGACTGCCTCATGGCCCACCAGCACGGCTTCACCGAGACGGTCGCGGCGCTGGGCACGGCCTTCACCCCCGCGCAGCTCGGCCTCCTCAGGCGCTACTGCGACGACGCGGTCCTGTTCTTCGACGCCGACGCCGCCGGACGCAAGGCCGCCGAGCGCGCCGAGGAGCTGCTCGAGCCCACGGGCGCGAGCATGGCGTGGGCCGTCAACCGCACGGGCGCCCTCGAGTCCTCGGGCGCGCTGCGGTTGCGCGTCGCGCTCCTGCCGGTGGGCCACGACCCTGACACGTTCCTGCGAACGACCGGCGCCGCCGCCTTCGAGGAGCGGATCGAGGCGGCGCGGAGCCTCCTCTCCTACGCTCTCGACCGCACCATCGCCGACCCGGAAGGCGCCACGGGTCCACGCGCGCGGACCAACGCGTTCGCGCGCGCGGCGTTGATGCTGGCGAAGGTCGGCGACGCCCAGGAAGCCGCGCAGCTCTCGCGCGAGGCCGCCCAGAAGCTCGGCGTGGACGCGACGCAGCTCTGGATCGAGGCCCAGCGCCTGCAGACGGCGCTGCGCCGCCCCGTCACGGCGCACCCGGCGACGCCGGCGACGACGCCACCGCCCGTCGAGCGCGACCTGGTCGCGCTCCTGCTGCACTCGACCGAGGCCCGAGAGGCGCTCCTGCCCATGGTCGTGGAGGCCGAGGACCTCGCCCACGCCCCCTTCCGGACGATCGTCGCGGCCCTCCGCCTCCGGCTCTCGGCGCCGGCGGAGAGCCTGATGACCGACCTCGTTACCGACGAGGCACGGAGCGTCCTGGCCGCCCTCCTCGTCGAAGAGCGCGCGGAGCTTGACGTTCGGGTTAGCATTGAACAGTTCAGGAGACGCCTCGAGCGCAGCCAGCGGCTCCGGCGCGCGCGTGAGGTGAGTCAATCCATCGCCGACGTCCAGGCCAAGACCGGCGCAGCGGCGCCCCCGCTGCACGAAGAGCTGCGCATGCTCCACCAGGAGACCGCCGTGATCTACGAGATCACCGGGGGTGTCGCTCAGTCGCTCGAACCGAGGGCCCCAGGGTCCGAAGGAGCTGAGACGCATGAGTGAAGAGCCCAAGCTGGAGGAGCTGGACCGGCTGATCACGAGGGGCAAGCAGAAGGGCTTCCTCACCTACGACGAGGTCAACGACGCGCTACCGTCGGACATCGTCTCGCTCGATCAGCTCGACGACATCATGATGATGTTCGGCGCGATGGACATCGAGGTCGTCGACTCCGCGAAGGCGGGACGGCTCCCCTCAGAGGTCGGGCGCGAGCGCCAGCCGGCGCCGGCCGAGGAGGCCGACGACGACGGCCCCGCCGACTCGATCGACCTGACGCCCGGTCCCGTCGGCCGCACCGAGGATCCGGTCCGCCTCTATCTGCGCGAGATGGGCCGCGTCGCCCTCCTGACGCGCGAAGGCGAGATCGCACTCGCCAAGCGGATCGAGGAGGGCAAGAACCAGGTCACCGCCGCCATCCTCTCGACCAACCTCGCCCTCGAGCGCTTCCGCGAGCTGCGCGAGCAGCTCAAGGGCAGCGAGATCTCCATCAAGGAAGTCGTGGACGTCAACGAGGAGGAGTTCACCGAGGAGAAGGAGGATGAGCTCCGGCGGCAGGTGATCGCGGCCTTCGGCACGGTGGATCGGCTCCTCCGCGACCGCGATCGGCTCGTCGCCCAGGCCAAGAAACTCCGGCTCAAGGCCGGTGGCCGGAAGAAGACGAAGAAGGGCAAGGAGCCCGCGTGGCGGCGCCTCGAGATCCAGGCCCACCGGTACCAGGAGAAGGTGCTCGACAACCTCCGCAAGCTCAACATCGGCAACCAGATCATCGACCGCGAGGACGGAGACCCCGGCCGCCGCGGGCTCGTGCAGCGGCTCCGCGACCTCCTCGACGACATCGAGCGCGCCGAGCGTGTGATCAAGCTCTGGACCAACGGTCGACGCCCCTCGCCCGAGGAGGTCCAGAACCTCATCTACGTCTCGTTCCGCGACCCGGGCGTGGGCGCCATCAATGGCCAGGTCGGCGACCTCCACCTCAGGGCCGCCAAGAAGTTCCAGTCGCCCAAGGCGCAGCAGATCTGGGTCGCACAGCAGGAGATCAAGCTCGCCGAGCAGCGCGCCAACGCCAAGGCCGACGAGATCAAGCGCGTGATGACCATCATCCGGCAGGGCCAGGTCAAGGCGGCGCAGGCGAAGAAGGAGATGGTGGAGGCGAACCTGCGCCTCGTCATCTCCATCGCCAAGAAGTACACGAACCGCGGGCTGCAGTTCCTCGACCTCATCCAGGAAGGCAACATCGGCCTCATGAAGGCGGTCGATAAGTTCGAATATCGGCGTGGGTACAAGTTTTCAACCTACGCGACCTGGTGGATCCGGCAGGCGATCACGCGCGCCATCGCCGACCAGGCGCGCACGATCCGGATCCCCGTGCACATGATCGAGACGATCAACAAGCTCATCCGGACCTCGCGGCAGCTCGTGCAGGAGCTCGGCCGCGAGCCCACCCCGGAGGAGATCGCGGCGAAGATGGACGTCCCCGTGGACAAGGTGCGAAAAGTCCTGAAGATCGCGCAAGAGCCGATTTCACTCGAAACACCGATCGGAGAAGAAGAAGACAGCCACCTGGGCGATTTCATAGAGGACAAGCAGGTTGTCTCGCCCGTCGAATCGATCATCGGCCTCTCGCTCCGGGAGCAGACGAACAAGGTCCTCAACACGCTCACCCCGCGCGAGGAGAAGGTGCTGCGGCTCCGCTTCGGCCTCTCCGACGGTTGCGAGCACACGCTGGAGGAGGTCGGGCAGGACTTCGCGGTCACCCGCGAGCGCATCAGACAAATCGAGGCCAAGGCGCTGCGCAAGCTCCGGCACCCATCGCGCTCGAAGAAGCTCCGGAGCTTTCTCGAGACGTGACCGGGTATGATGGCGCCGAGGGCCCATAGCTCAATGGCAGAGCAGCCGGCTCATAACCGGTTAGATCTTGGTTCGAGTCCAGGTGGGCCCACCGTTGTAGCGGGGGCCGCGAGGCCGGCCCACTCGGTGGGTGGCCTGAGGCAAGGTGCGGTCTGGCTCCGTCCAGCACGTCGCTTCTCATTCCACCGGGCCGCGAGGCCGGCCGACTCGGTGGGTGGCCTGAGGCAAGGTGCGGTCTCTCGGGTGGCTCCGGTCCGCGGACAGTCGGAGGGGGTGTGGATTCACAGCTCCTTACGCTGATCGATCTGCAGTCACTCGACACACGGATCGCCGCGTTCGAGGCCGAAGCCGCCCGCCTGCCGAAACAGATCGACGCGATCCACGCCGCCCTCGCCGAAGCGAAGAAGACCGTCGAGACCCTGCGCGCGAAGGCGGATACCGCCAAGAAGGATCTACGCACGAAGGAGAAGGACTTCGAGGTCATCACGGCCAAGCGGACCAAGGCCGAGGCGCGGCTCTGGGAAGTGAAGAACAACACCGAGTACTCCGCGGTGCTCGCCGAGATCGAGGCGATCAAGCAGGAGAAGGCGAAGGCCGAGGAGGAGATCCTCGCCATCATGGAGCTCCAGGAGCGCCTCGCCGTGGACATCCGCGACGCCGAGGCGCAGCTCAAGCGGAGCGAGGCCGAGGCGCGGCAAGACGAGGCGGTCGTCCGGAAGAAGCTCGCGGCGGTGGAGCACGAGCTGGCCGCCGTGCGTGGTGAGCGCGAGTCCCGCGCGCGCGAGCTGCCGAAGTCGCTCCTCGCTGACTACGAGAAGATCCTCCGGGCGCGCGGCGGCGTCGCCGTCGCCGCCGTGACGACCTCCGCCATCTGCGGCGGCTGCCGGGTCGCGATCCGCCCGCAGGCGATCCAGGAACTGAAGGCCGCGAGCGGGCTCATGGTCTGCGAGAGCTGCGGCCGCTACCTCTACTGGCAGGAATCGGCCTGACCGCTCCTCCGGCCAGGCGAGCGTCCCCTCCCGACGTCATCCTCTATACCGACGGCGCCTGTACCGGCAACCCGGGGCCCGGCGGCTGGGCGGCGATCATCCTCGACGCCGGCAAGGAGCGCGTCGTCAGCGGTGCCGAGCCGCACACGACGAATCAGCGCATGGAGCTCACGGCCGCCGTCGAGGGGCTCGCCGCGATCCCGGGCCAGCGGCGCGTCCACCTCCACTCGGACAGCGCCTACATCGTGAACTGCTTTCGTGAGCGCTGGTGGGAGCGCTGGGAGAAGACCGGCTGGAAGAACCGGCAGAAGCAGCCGGTCGCCAATCGCGATCTCTGGGAGCGGCTGCTCGCCGAGAGCCGGCGCCACGAGGTCGTCTGGCACAAGGTGCGTGGCCACAGCGGCGACCCGTTGAACGAGCGGGCGGACCGGCTCGCGCGCGAAGCGATCGAGACGCTCTGAGCGGGCGCCCGGTGCTGCACGTCCTGAACGGCGACGCGACGCACAGAGTCTTCGAGCAGACTCATCTGACGGGCGACGTGCTCGTCTGGCGCGACATCCTCGTCGGAGGCCCCGCCGCATCTCCCGACGCGCGGGCTCCGTGGCTCGCCGCGCACCTCGGCATCGACGCGGAGGAGTACGTGCGAGGCCGCCGGGAGGAGGCGGCGGCGCTCGCGGCGACCGCCCGCCACGACGAGGTCGTCCTCTGGTTCGAGCACGACCTCTTCTGCGCCGTGAATCTCTGGTTCCTTCTCGACCGGTTCTCCGCGCGCGGGAGGACGCCGCCGCGGCTCTCGCTGGTCTGTCCGAGCCACGTCGACGGATTCCGGGGGCTCGGCACGCTCGACGCCGGGAGCCTCAGGTCACTCTTCGAGCGCCGCGCGCCGGTGACCAGCGCGATGCTCGCCCTCGGACGCGCCGCCTTCAGGGCGTATGCGAGCCCCGACCCCCAGGCGCTCGAGACTCTCCTCGCCCGCGGCGGCGCCGCGCTTCCCTTCCTCGCGGCGGCGGTCCGCTGCCACCTCGGGCGCTTCCCGTCGGTGGCGAGCGGCGTCGACGAGGTCGAAGCGGAGACGCTCTCTGCGCTCGAGGGCGGGCCGGTCGACTTCTCTCGGCTCTTCGCCACGGTGGGAGCCCGCGAGCCCGTCCGTCCCCACGGCATGGGCGACCTCCAGTTCGCGGCGCGGCTTCGCGAGCTGAGCCGGGGCCCACACCCGCTCGTCACGCTCGACGCGGACGAGCGCGCCCCGCGAGCGTGGACGCTCTCACTCACGCCGCTCGGGCGCGACGTCGTCGCCGGGCGCGCCGACTGGCTCGCGCACCACCCGCTCGACCGCTGGCTAGGCGGAGTCCATCTGCATAGTCCTCGGCCCTCGTGGCGCTGGGACGGCAGTGCGCGCCGCCTCGTCCTAGGCTGAAGTCGGCGCGCCAGCGCCGAACCGCCGCATGAAAGCCGCTTCCGCGCGGTATACTCGTCATGCGCCAGAGAAGGCTGGACGGTCGCCGGTCGCGGCAACGCGGCGGGAGGAAAGTCCGGGCTCCACAGGGCAGGGTGCTGGGTAACACCCAGGGGGGGAAACCCCACGGACCAGTGCCACAGAAAGCAGACCGCCGTCCGCAAGGGCGGTAAGGGTGAAACGGTGAGGTAAGAGCTCACCAGCGGCGCGGGTGACCGCGTCGGCTCGGCAAACCCCACCCGGAGCAAGGCCGAATAGGAGAGCTATCGGGTTGCCCGCCCGCGCTCTCGGGTTAGGCCGCTGGAGGCGCCGGGTAACCGGCGCCCTAGAGAAATGACCGCCGCCCTGGGCGAATCGCTCGGGGAACAGAACCCGGCTTACAGGCCTTCTCTGGCGCTTTCTGCGGACCTGTAACGCGAAAGCACCTTCACGGCCTCTGCGAGACCACGGCGGGAGCGCGGGCGCCAGCTTCGCCCGTCACGTTGTCCGCTCTGGCGTGGGACCAAATCCGGTGGGCATATCTTCGACTTCTCGTCGCCCGAGTGGTACCCGCCTCATCCGCGCTATCTTTGGGGTGCCGCCACCTCTTTGCGCTCAATGGGCCACGGCCCGTCGCGCGCTGGGAAGCGGGGATGCGGCGGATCCCCGAGCTTGCGGCGCGCCTCGTCGCGCGACTCGACCAGGACGAGGAGGAGGCGCTGAGACGGAAGCCATGGCAACGAGGTGTGGCGACGCGTGCCGAGAACACACCCGCCACGTGGCCCATCACCCAATCGTGAAGGAGAGTGCGATGAGCGAGAGCAGTGTCGCCCGCCGACGCGCCGCCCTCTACGCCCGTGTGTCGACCAGCTTGGGTAGCCCGGTGCATCTCGCGCGGGCGCTCCGAGTGCCGTGCGCGGCGATGGTAAAGGGCCTGTGACGCACTTCGTCTACATGCTCCGGTGCGCCGACAGCTCGCTCTATACGGGGGTCGCGAAAGACTGGCGGGACCGACTGGAGCTACACATGAACGGGCGCGCGGCCAAGTACACGCGGAGCCGCCGGCCGGTTCGGCTCGTGCGGCTTGAGACGCACGCGTCGAAGTCAGCGGCGCTGAAGGCCGAGGCGGCGATCAAACGGCTGCCGAAACAGGAGAAGGAACACTACGTGCTCGCGGGAAGGTCGCGATGACGCGCCGGGCGCGGGTCCTCGTTGGCGAATGAACCCGAGGCTAAATCGCGTCCTCGCAGTCGGCCTCGCCTTGCTGTTCGGCGGGTGTGTTTCCACGCCTTCGCTGACGAGGCCGGTGAGCCAGGTGCCAGATCTCAGGGGAACCTGGACGGGGACCTGGGGCGGTACTCCCCTGACCCTTGTCGTCGTTACGCAAGAGGAGACTCCTACCTCCGGGGTCTACGTCGGCCCCTGGCTGCTGCTCGGACAACAGTTGCCCGGCGTCTCGGGCGTCCTGACTTTCACGGTCGGGAATGAGGCCATCTCAGTCAATGTCCGGGGGCGGCTCGGGGACTCGAACGGGAGGCTCACGCTCGTCCTCGATCCGCTGACGGTGAACGGTGAGCAGATCACACTGACGCACGTGGACGAGCACCGCTTGGCAGGGGTTGGAACATCGCGCTTGAGCTGGGAGCCACAGGGTCCCGTGGAACTGGCGCGCCAAGCAGCCGATGGCCCAAGTGGTGTTCGTCCCTGACTCTGGGGTGCCCCGGCCCTTGGCGGGAACTTTCGAATGGGGTGATCGGTTATGCCTCGAGGAGGCTCCGCTATGACCCTGGTGCCAAGATTGATCGCGGCGGCTCGACTCGGACTGACGGCTGTCATAATCGCAGCGTGCGGCACCAGCAGTAGTTACCTGTCCTCAACGGGATCGACCGTCACCCTGATGGCTGGCTGGGAGCAGCATTTCACACTGGAATGGACGGCTGAGCCGGAATCGGAAGGCGCTCGACGGGTCAGTGGCTACGTCTACAACCGTCACGGCGAGTACGCCCTGAACGTCCGTCTTCTGGCACAGGCGCTGGACCCTGCGGGCGCTGTGGTCGGTCAGCGCATCGCGTGGGTGCCCGGAGGCGTGAATGGCTTCGGGCGCGCTTACTTCACGGTCGCGCATTTGCCGGCGGCCGACAAGTACAGCGTGACGGTCTGGGACTACACCTGGCTCCAGAGTGACGACAGCCGGCGGTGATCGCCGCTGAGCGAGCCAGCGAGGCGCGGATGATGTCGAGCGACTCACGCCCACCTGTCACGTTTCGGGGGTGTGTGTTCCTGCTTTCTCTCTCATTCACGGGCGAAGGGCGCCCCGGGCCGGAGTCCAACTCAGCGCGGCGGGATCAGATCACCCGCCTGGCCCGCAGCCCGGCGATCGCTCCCGGCCCATACCCGAGCTCCGCCAGGATCTCGTCCGTGTGCTCGCCAAGAGTGGGCGCGTGGTGACGGAGGCGCCCCGGAGTCTCTGAGAGGTCGACCGGCGTCGGAGCCAGCGGTGCGGGCCGTGGCAGCCCCGGATACTCCATGTCGGCCACCAGCCCGGCTGCCCGAATGTGCGGGTCGTCCAGCGCCTGCTGGGGCGAATAGAGCGGCCCGGCTGGGATGCGCGCCGCCTCGAGCTGGGCGAGCGCTTCGGTGGTCGTGCGCTCGGCCGTCCAGGCCGCCATTCGCTTGGAGATGATCTCGCCGTGATCACCCCGCGCCCGGTCGTCCTTGAACCGCGGATCGCTCAGCCAGTGCTCCTCACCCATCAGCCGTGCCCATCGCGTGAACATCGGGTTGCCGATCGCGTAGGCGATGATCCATCCGTCCTTAGTGCGGAAGAGGTCCGAAGGCGCCGACGTCTGCCCGCGGTTCATCGTGGCCAGGCGGTTGGGTCGGATCACCTGTTGCTCGACGAGCGTCGGATTGTTGAAGGCTACCGCCGTCCGCAGCAGCGCGCCCTCCACCTTCTGGCCGCGCCCGCTCTTCTCGCGCGCCATGAGCGCCGCCAGCGTGCCGAACGCCGCCAGGGCGGCCGTCCCGCAGTCGACCCACGCCACCGCCGCACGCATGGGCTGCTCTGGCGTGCCCGTGAGGTACGCCGAGCCGCACATCACCTGGCCGATCCCGTCGAAGCCGTGCTTGCCACTCCACGGCCCGCCGGCGCCGAAGGCGGTGACGGTCGTGAGGATGACGTCCGGCTTGACGCGGCGCAGGCTGTCGAGGTCGAGCGCGAGCGACCGCAGCACGTCGGGCGGTAGATTGGCAACCACGACGTCGGCGGTGCCAACGAGCCTCCGCACGATCTCACGCCCCTCCGGGCAGGCTGGGTCGAGCGTCATCCCACGCTTGTTGCGGTTCATCACCACGTACACTGCGCCCGCTCCGTCCGCGCCCACCGGCGCCACCCACCGGTCCTCGCCACCACCCCGCCGCTCGATGCGGATCACGTCGGCGCCGAGATCCGCCAACAGCGCCGCACAGTACGGCCCGGCGATGTACCGCCCGAAGTCGAGAACCCGGACCCCGGCGAGCACGTCGCGCATCGGTCCCTCACTCTGGCTCACGGGGCACCTCTTCGCTGCGTCGCGCACGGCACCGGGCGCCGCGCGATGGGATTCTTGAGCGGCCGCGCGCCCGCGTCAAGCGCCGCGTATCTTGACCGCCAGCTCGCGAACGATCACCACCGGCTGTGCCTCAGAAAAAGCGATGACGAACGCAGACGGCAACCTACTGTGGAGAGAGACGGCTTGCGATTTCAGCTCGCGCCGGGAAGGGTGAAACCAACACGTTTCTTCCCGTTCGGACGTCGTCCACGAAGGCGCAGAGAGAGATTCTCCTGGGGTTCGTCAACGCGGTCGGCGACCTCGCGAGGCGGAGAGCCGAGAAGGCTATGGCAACGCGCACCTCCGGGAACGTTACGAGGTCTGGATCGCCGAGAGCCGCCAGGGCTTGGGCCCGACGGGTCGCGTGAAGGTCCAGTACTCCTCAATGTCCTGTGGTGTCTTCGAGCCCTCCACGACGGCGCCGGTCAGGTCATCGACCGTGAAGTCGACCAGCGATGCCGCGAAGTACACGGTCACCCAGTCCTGGCCGCCCTCCTGCCACGCCTCGCTGACTTCCGCGCTCGCGATCTGGATCTGCTCGACGCGGCTCGTCCGCCGCGCGCCCCGGAGCTGGTCGCACTGGGCCTGGAGGCGGGCGTACTCCTGCGGCGTGAGCCGATCGTTCATCCCGCTCATGTCCCGCCGCGTGATGCCACCCTGGACGTCGGTGAAGACCGTCTTGGCCCAGCCGGCGAACGCGACTGGATCGAAGCTCGGATCCATCTGGCGGATGGACCCGAGCCCGCGCTCGAGATCGGACGGACCCGCCGGCGCCTCGACCGTCGCGCCCCTGCCGCCCGCCGACCAGCTTTCGCTCTTCGCGCCGTAGGCGCTGGCGCCGCCTGCGCCGGCGTACGCGGGCTCAGGCTGGGTCGCCTGGCGTCCGCGGAGCAGCCTGAACAGGAAAAAGGTGGCGCCGCCGATCAGCAGGAGTTCGAGGAGGCCGATACCTCCGCCGAAGCCGCCCCCCATCCCGCCGAACAGCATCGAGCCCAGGAGCCCGCCGAGCGCGAACCCGGCGATCCCGCCCATGAGGCCGCCGAAGAAGCTCGGCCGCTGCAGCGACGGGGACGGCTGGGTCAGCGCGGGCGAAGGGCTCGAAGGCGTGGTCGGGCTCGCCGGAGATGAGGGCCGCGCCGGCGTCGAGTACGAGCGGGAGCCGCGGCTGCCGCCGCTGCCGGCGCGCGCCAACACGCTCGCCGTGTCCGTCAGCAGCAACGAAACGAGCGCCACTCCGACCAGGATCAAACGGGCTCGAGATGTCATAGGCCACGCCTCCAACCGTATTCTACGCTATCGGAGCACCTCCCCGTCTTGACAATGCAGGGAGGGCAGCCCACACTCTCGCCGACTCGGCGGCCGAGCGGCCGACCCCGCGAGGCTGGAGCCTTCCTCGCGCAGAAGTAAGGGAGGACTTGAGATGAGACGGCGGACCTTCCTCAAGACCGTGGGCGGTGGGAGCCTGGCGCTCGGCGCGAGTCGCGCGGTGCCCGCAACCGCCCAGCAGGTGGAGCTCAAGGTCGGGTACATGCCGCACCCCATCCACGAGAACTCGATCAAGTGGATGAAGGTGTGGGCGGCCGAGCGCAAGGTCACGTTGACGCTCGTGCCGATCTCCTACGAGGTGTACGTCGAGAAGATGACGGCGAACCTCACATCGCGCGGCGGCCAGTACGACGTCATCTGGCACAACGACGACTGGGGCCAGCTGTGGGGCCGCTACCTCGAGCCCGTGGACGACGTACCTGCCCTCAAGAAGTTGAGCCGCTTCATCATGGAGCCCTACTTCCAGTGGGAAGGCCACGACACGGCCGTGCCGTTCGTGGAGACGATCGGGACGTTCTTCTACCGCGCGGACCTCCTGAAGGACACCGAAGTCCCGCGCACGTGGGACGAGCTCATCAAGACCTCCCAGCGGTTGCAGAAGGACGGCAAGGTCAAGTGGGGGTTCGTCGGCGGCATGAAGTATCCGCACGGGTGGTTCACGTTCTTCTGGTCGATCTGGGCGAACGGCGGCGACCTGATGCTGCCCGTCCACGAGCGGCGCAACGCGGAGCTGGCGAAGAACGGCTGGAAGTCGGGCCTCGCCCAGCCCGAGGCGGTCCAGGCGGTCGAGTTCTGGTGGGACAACATCCACACGCACAAGATCGCCCCTCCCGGGCAACCGGGCTATTCGCGCGATGACGCCAACGCGATCTTCATGGCGGGCGACTCGGCCATGACGATGGCGGACACGACGCTCTACGGGAAGTTCAACGACCCCAAGCAGTCCAAGGTGGCGGGCAAGATCAGCGTCACGCAGTTCATCATCGGCCCGCGGGCGAAGTTCAAGTCGATCGCGTGGCGCGATCCGTGGGCCTGGGCGATCCCGATCCACGTCGACGCCGCCAAGAAGAAGGCCGCCAAGGAGCTCCTGAGCTGGCTGAACATGACGCACGACGTCCAGCTCGACCTGTGGAAGGCGACCGGCGGCTTCCCACCCAACGAGGACGTCCAGCGCGAGCTGGTCAAGACCGATCCCGTGTTCAGAAAGTTCCGCGCGGTGACCGTCGAGTCGGAGAAGCTCATCCACGGGGCCTTCTACTTCGCACGCTGGCCGGAGTTCTTCGCGACCGCCATCGACTACCTGGTCCGGGCGGTCACGGGGCCGCGCGAGAACATCAAGGCGACGCTGGAGGAGGGCGCCAAGCACACGAGCGAGATCGCGGCGCGGACCTGAGCCGCCGCCCCCGCCCGACGAGCATGAAGGGCTCCCGACGGAGGTTCGGCGCGCGCGAGCGCTTCATGCTCGTGCTCATCCTGCCCGCGTTCGCGATCCTGGTTGCGTTCCAGATTGTCCCCATCCTGATCGGCGCCAACGCGAGCTTCCGGAGCTGGAGCCTCTTCGACCCACAAAAGACCTTCGTCGGGCTCGCGAACTACCGCCGCATCCTCGCCGACCCGATCTTTTACGGGACCGTGCTCCCGAACACGCTCGTCTTCATGGTCGGCTCGGTGACGGGTGGTCTCGTCGCTGGACTCGGCCTCGCCACCATGCTGAACCGGAAGTTTCCCGGCGCGCGGCTCGTACGCGTCGGGATCCTCCTGCCGCTGATGGTGCCACCCGTTGTCGCCGCAATCATGATCACCTGGATGTTCAACGACCAGTTCGGCGTCGTGAACGCGCTGCTCGGCACCCTCGGGCTCGAGCCGGTGCCCTGGCTGGTCTACCGCTGGACGAGCTTCGCCATCGTCGTGATGACGGACGTCTGGCTGTGGACGCCGTGGTTCACCGTGCTGATCCTGGCGGCACTGCAGTCGCTTCCGCTGGAGCCCCACGAGGCGGCGCGCATCGACGGCGCCGGCCCGTGGCAGGTCTTCCGAAACATCACGCTCCCGCTGCTCAGGCCGGTGCTGATGGTGTGCATCGTCGTCCGTGCGATCGACGCGTTCCGGGTTTTCGACATCGTCTGGACGATCACGAAGGGTGGGCCGGCGCGCTCGACCGAGGTCTTCTCGATCTACGCCTACAAGCAGGCGTTCGTGTACCTGAACTTCGACCTCGGCACCGCTGCCTCGCTGATCGGCGCCGCGATCATCATGGTCGTGGGCGGGGTCCTGTACAAGACCCTCAGCTACGTCGTGGAGGTGTCGCGGTGAGCCGCGGAGGGTCAGGCGTCCTGGCGCCGGGGTGGGGTCGGGCGTTCTTCGGCTTGGCGATCACCGCGATCACGCTCCTGATGATCTTCCCGGTGGCATGGATGGTCCTGACGGCATTCCGGCCCGCCTCGGGCGTCTTCTACGTCCACCGTGGCATCGAGTTCACGCTGGGCAATTTCGCCGAAGCGCTCGCGAAACCGGAGATGCAGGCGTCGTTCGTCAATAGCGGGGTCATCGCGACGCTCGCGACGGTCTTCTCACTCGCGGTCACGATCACCTCGGGCTACATGCTCTCGCGCTTCCGGGGCGCCGCGAGCAGCGTCTGGTTCGGCTTGATCTATCTCTTCCGATGCATCCCCTACATCACGTGGGTGATCCCGCTCTATTTGCTCACACAGTGGATGGGGATCCTCGACACCTACCTCGGCCTGCTCCTGCCGCACATCTCGATCCACATCTGCTTCTTCTCGTGGATCATGAAGGGGTTCTTCGACGGGATCTCACCGGAAATGGAGTACGCCGCGTACATTGACGGCTGCTCGCATTGGGGCGCGTTCTTCCGTGTGGCCCTGCCGCTCGCGGTGCCGGGAATCGTCGCGCTCTTCATCCTGTCCTGGCTCTATACCTGGAACGAGTTCCTCTTCGCCCTGATCCTCACGGGGAGCCGCACCCCGATGCTCACCGTGCGCATGGCCCAGTTCGTCAACGAGACGGGGATCGAGTGGCACCTGATGGCCGCCACGGCCGTGATGGCAATCGGGCCGGCGCTCGTCGTGACGATTTTTGCCCAGGAGTACGTGGTGAAGGGACTCCGACTCTAGGGAGCCTTTGCCGATTTGGCGTCAGTCGCGTGACTCGCGCGTTCCGAAGCCGGACACTCTCCCCGCTGTCGGCCTCGGGGTTCCACCTGACGCCCCCTCCGGAAAGGCGCGGAACTCCGGCGTTGGCAGGCACGTTGCTCCACTGCGCGCGCGAGATAGGATCCTGAGCCTCGGGGAGAGAAAATCATGGCGAAGCGAATTCTCGTGCCGCTCGATCGAACGTCGACCAGTGAGGCGGTGCTGCCTTTCGTCTCCGACCTCGCGCACGGTGCCGGATCGACCGTGCGACTGCTCCGAGTCGAACCGGTCCCGAACAACGTCGTGAGCGATTCGGGGCGCGTCGTTGCCTACACCGACCAGGAAATGGCGAGGCTGGAAGCGGAAGGGTTGGCCCATCTGGACGCGATCGCGACGCTGCTCCAGGGTGTCCCGGTGGAGCGCGTCGTACGGTTCGGTGATCCGGCGTCCGAGATTCTCACCGAGGCCGATACGTTCGGCGCGGATGTCATCGCGCTGACGACGCGCGGTCGCAGCTGGCTGCGACACACGCTGTCTCGCGGCATCGTGGCGCAGGTCTTCCGAAAGTCAAGGGTCCCGGTCCTCCTTCTTCGGCAGTAACCCCGGTGTCGCCCGTCAATCGCGGAGGCCGACCGCGACAGCGGGCGTCGCCACGTGCTCGGGGCGGATGCCGACGCCGATCAATCGGGCGGGGAGACGGCGCAGGACCGGGAAGCGGGCGAAGAGCCGGAGGAGCAGCGGCGGCTCCAGCTGATCCGCGCCGCCGAGGACCCGCGTGATGACCCGTCGCTGAATCAGCACCTGGAGCCCCTGGGTGACGCGCGTGGGGAGCTCACGCCGCCGCTGGACCAGGCGCAGGTGGTCCGTGGTGAGCCGCCCCAGGCGCAGGGGTTCGGCGAGCAGGTTCGCCGCGGCGACCGCGTCCTGGATCGCGAGGTTGATGCCGACGCCGCCGATCGGGGACATCGCGTGGGCGGCGTCCCCGATGCAGAGCAGGCCCGGCCGGTACCACCGGCGCAGGCGGTCGACACGGACCGTGAGCAGCTTCGCGTCCTCCCAATCGCGGATCTCTCGCTCACGACTGGCGGCGAACGGCGCGAGCCTCACCACATCGCTGCGGAATGTCTCGAGCCCACGCTGGCGGATCTGCTCGACTGAGCCCTTCGGGATCACATAGCCGCACTGCCAGTACTCACCACGGTTGATCATGATGAAGATCCGGCCGACATCGAAGCGCCCCATCGTCTGCTGGGGGTCGTCGGGCCCCCGGGAGAGGCGGAACCACAGAACGTCCATGGGCGCGCCCAACTCCTGGACACGAAGCCCGGCCTTCTCCCGAACCACCGAGGCCCGGCCATCGGCGGCCACGACCAGGTCCGCACGGACCTCCAGCGGACCGTCCGGCCTCGTCGCGTGGACGCCGACCACGCGCCCTCGCTCGTCGATCAATCCGGTCACCTCGGCCCGCATCACCAGCTGAAAGGTCGAGTAGGGGGCCGCCTGCGCGGCGAGAAAACGCAGGAAGTCCCATTGTGGCATCAACGCGATGAACTTGCAGCGGGTCGGGAGGTGACGGAAGTCCGCGAACGGCAGCGAGCGATCGCCGATCTGCGCGCTGAGCTCAGGCACCTCCTGGTGGGGCAGCTTCAGGAATGTCTCGAGCACGCCGAGCTCGTCCATGAGCTCGAGCGTGGAGGGGTGGATCGTGTCGCCACGGAAATCTCGGAGAAAGTCGCCGTGCTTTTCGAGGACCACGGTCGGGACACCCGCGCGCGCCAGCAGCAGCCCCAGCATCATTCCGGCCGGGCCGCCACCGGCGACGCAACAACGCACCGACTTCGCCTCCCCAGCCACGCGAGCTCCCACTCGGGTCAGCGGAGAAGGTAAATCGCGGCTCGTGGTGGGTGATGGAGGCCCCGCATCATGCGCACCGTGATTCTACGCCGCCCTGGACGCCAGGGCGTTGCGCCCGGGCACCCCCGCCGCCGGCCCCGACCATGTCGCGTGGCGTGCCAAGGTGACAGCGCGTTCTCAACAGTTCGGGTCAGCCTGGGCCATCGCCTGCGTTTTATCCACGCGCGGCTAATGCGATTCGTGCGTGGCATGCGTCATGCCCGTCTCACCTGGCAGGAGTGGGTCACAAGACCAGTGATTCTCGTGAGCGCCGTGCGCTGGGCCGGGCTGGTGACCGTGGTGGTGCTCTGGGGACTGATGCTGGGGTGGCTCTTCTGGCAGCTCACCGGGGACTAACGGCTCTCGCCTTCGTACCGTCAGGTGTCCGTCCCGACTTCTCGCCGCCGAACCGCGGCGACTGCTTCACAAATCGCCGTCTGGGCGACCGGATCGGCTTCGCCGAGCCCCGCGATATTGATCAGGGCGGCCTGCGTGTCGCCTTTCACCACGAGCCAGACGGTGGTGCCATCGCGATACAGCTGAAATCGGTCTCGCCACGACCGATTCATCGCTCCTCCTTGCGCGACGCTCACGGTCGATAGTGTCGGTCCGCGCTGCGACAGAGCCGTGACGGCGAGGTGAATCTTGCGTGAAAACGAACTCGGGCGGCGCTTCACCGAGAATTGATTTCCTCGTGATGTATTTGTCATTCGACTGTGGCATCCCTAGCACCGGGGAGAGTCGACCCAGGATGACGCGGGAGGCGCGCACGATGGAGCAGGACAATGCACGCGTTGTCAGTGAAGCCATCGCGGCTTGGAATGCTCGAGACGCGGAGCGGTACGTTGCCCTCCTGGATGAAGACTGCCTCGTCGAGACGCATGGGGAGTCGCCCCACCGTGGTCTGGCCGCCGCCCGCCAGGCGATGCAGAGGTATCTCGACGAGTTTTCGGACCTGCGGTTCGAACTCGAGGATTTCGCGGTCAACGAGGGCGAGCTGGCGGTCGCGACCTGGCGAGCTCACGCGACGTCATCGCGGGGCGCGCGCGGCCCTGCCGGGGGACCGCGCACCGTGTATGGCTGCACCGTCATCGGTCTCAAACGCGGAAGACTCGTGAGGCTCTGTCACTACTGGGACAGCGACGACGGGTCTCGTTCCGAGACTGAGCGGGTCCGACCCGCTACCTGTCCAGCCACGCCACCATGAGACGCCCGCCGTAGTCGTGGCCCAGATTCGGCGCGAAGTTTTTCACGTACGGCTCCCAGGCGGCCACCGTGCTGACCGACGGATCGTAGTGGTAGTACACCTGCTCGGCCAGGTAGCGTTGGATGTCGTAGACGATCTCGCGGCGCTTCACGGGGTCGAGCATCCGGCGCTGAAGGCGGATCATGTCGGTCAGCTTGGGGTCGTCGACGCCCGAGGAATTCAGGGCCTCCCCGGGCACGTGGAAGTTGTAGAGGCTGAGGTCGGCGATCGGCGTGCCGCCGCGAAGGCTGTGGGCCAGCTTCTCGAATTTCCCGTAGATGGCGCTCGCCATGAAGGCGCCGAACTCCTTGCCCCGGAGCTCGGTCTCGATCCCGGCCTCCTTCCAGTTCCGCATCACCACCTGTAGAAGGTCGACATAATCGGGGCTCCACCCAAGGGTCGCATCGAGCGGGACCTTGAGCCCCGTCGGAAAGCCCGCCTGGGCCAGGAGCCGCTTGGCCTCCGAGAGGTCCTGGTCGTAGAGCCGTCGGCCCTCCGGGGTGAGCTGGGTGATCGGGATCGTCCACTCCCGCAGCGCCGCCGGGATCGTCGGATTCGGAGCGCCGTTCCCGAGGGACCAGGCGTTGGTCTCGAGGCCCTCCTTCCAGTTGGACGCCAGCGCCAGGGCGCGACGGACCCTCACGTCTCGAAACGGCTCACGGTCGAGCTTCATCATCGTGATGCCGCCGAAGAGCACGATGAAGTCCTGGGTCTTGAGAGCGGGCTTGCGTCGCCGGGCGACGTCCAGGTCCAGACGCCTCACGCACTGGCCGTACTCGGGGGCGAAGTCGTACCTCCCGGCGAGCCAGGCGGCGAGCCGCGAGGAGGGATCCTCGTCGATCGTCACCTCGATCCCGTCGGTGTACGGGAGCCCGGGGAGGAAGTAGTTCGGGTTCCGGACGAAGGTGAGCCGCACGTTCGGCTCGTACCGCTCGAGCATCCACGGCCCGGTGCCGATGCAGGCCTCCGCGCGCCGGAGGTCCCCGAACCGCTCCACCGCCTCGGGGGCGACGACCCACATCACCGTCGTCGCGAGGTAGTCGAGGAACCAGCCGAAGGGCTCACTGAGCGCGAACCGAACGGTGTAGCGGTCGAGGGCATCGATCTTCTCGACGAGCCCGAGCATCGAGCGACTCGGGTTCCCCTTGACGGTGAGGAAGCGCTCGTACGTGTACTTCACGTCGTCCGCGGTCAGCTCCCGGCCGTTCACCGGAGCCTTCGAATGCCAGCGAACGCCCTTTCGAAGCTTGAAGACGTACGTCCGGTCGCTGGGCTGGATCCAGGACTCGGCGAGGTCCGGCTCGATCGGCAAGGTGCCCGGCACCACCGAGGCGCCGGCCCTGACCTTCACGAGCCGACTGTGGGTAAACGAAAGGTTCGTGGCGATCCGGTGGTGGTTCGCGGAGAGATGCGGGTCGAAGCCGGTCGTGGCGTCCTCGCCCCGGATCCGAAAGATCCCGCCTCGCTTCGGCGTCTGGGCTTCGGCGGCCCCGCAGTCGAGAAGTGGCAGGACGGCTTCGGCGGCGACCGCCGCGCCGCCGAGCTTGAGCAGATCGCGACGCGTGACGGTGGTCGGAGCCGCGCGGTCGGCCATGGTTCCCTCTCCTGGAAGGGCACCCGGTTGCCGCCCTGAAGGTCGCGCTTCCGGCCGGACTCTACGCCGACTGCCGCGGTAGATCAAGGCCGGCGCCGCCCGCACGGCGGCACCCGCTCATCGGCGGCGTTTACGCGTGAAGCACGAGCGTGGGCACCGTCGCCTTGGCGGCCGCCCGGCCGGCCACGCCGCGCGAGAATGCCCGCCGCAGGCGCCCGCGGGCGGAGGTCGCCAGCGCGAGGAGATCGGCGTCGAAGGCCTCGGCCTCCAGGAGGATCTCCTCCACCGGGTCGCCGAAGCGAACGACGCTCTCCACGGGAATCCCGTGCAGCTCGGCCTCGAGCCGACGCAGGTCGTCGAGCCCCTCGGCCGTCAGACGCGCCATTTCCTGATCGGTGTACGCGATGGTCTGTCCGCGCGGACCGACCACGCGCTCGGGGACCGGGAAGACCCGGAGGAGGCGAACGGTCGCTCCGCCGCCATGTGCGAGGGCCGCGACGAGCGGCACGATCGTCTCGCTACGCGCTCGCGCACTAATTGGTGCCAAGATCCGCTTCGCCATTGTGAGTCTCCTCTCGTTTTGCGATGCCGCCGCGGGCTCCGTGGATTCGCACGGACGCGGGACGGGAATCCTGTCGACGCAGCCGCGCATCAAAAGAAAAAGTGCTCGGACCGGAACGGCCCTGCCGTTCGCGACACCGCCGCCGCGGAACGCGACGGTGACATCGGGCGAAGGCCGACCGCAAAACCGCGGTAGAGTCCTCCTTGACCGAGAGGTACCCCGGGAGGTCGGGCGATGACCGGAGCCGAGCTGTTGGTCCGCTGTCTGGAGCGTGAAGGCGTGCGGTACGTGTTCGGCGTCCCCGGCGAGGAGACGCTCGACGTCAACGAGGCGCTCGCCCACTCATCGATCCGCTTCGTTCCGGTCCGGCACGAGCAGGCGGCGGCATTCATGGCGGACGTCTGGGGCCGGCTGACGGGTCACGCCGGCGTGTGCCTGGCCACCCTCGGGCCGGGCGCCACGAACCTCGCCACCGGCGTGGCCGACGCGAACCTGGACCGCGCCCCGGTCGTGGCGATCACGGGCCAGCTCGCCCGGCACCTGCTCCATAAAGAATCGCACCAGTACGTCGACATCGTCGATGTGTTCCGGCCGTTCACGAAGTGGAATGCCCGCATCGAGACCGGCGCGGTGGTCGCCGAAGCCGTGCGCAAGGCGTTCAAGCGCGCCCAGGAAGAGAAGCCCGGCGCCTGCCACCTCGAGCTCCCCGAGGATGTCGCGCGGGAGCCCGCCGAGGGCGAGCCGCTCGTCGCGGACCGCCCACGCCGGCCCTCGCCCGATCGGCCGTCGCTCGCACGGGCGGCCGACATCATCAATCGCGCCGAGCGGCCGCTGGTCCTCGCGGGGAACGGTGTCATCCGCGGCCACGCGTCCAAGGAGCTGACGTCGCTCGCCGAGCGGGCGCAGATTCCGGTGGTCACCACGTTCATGGCTAAGGGCGCGATCGCGGTGGATCATCCGCTCGCGCGGACCACGGTCGGTCTCGCGTCGGACGACCCCGCCCGCGTCGGCTTCACGAGCGCGGACGTGGTGATCGCGGTCGGCTACGACCCGGTCGAGTACAGCGCGGCCCAGTGGAATCCGTCGGGCCGGCTCCGCATCGTCCACATCGACTTCACGGCGGCCGAGGTCGACGCGCGTTACCAGCCCGCGGTCGAGGTCGTGGCCGACGTCCGCGAGGCCCTCGAGCTCCTGGCACCGCTGGTGGCAGCCCGCCCGGAGCGGATCCCGCCGGGTCGCCTGCCCCACGACCCGCGTCGTCTCGACGACGGGTTCCCGCTCCTCCCCCAGCGCATCATCTCGGATCTCGAGTCCGCCTTGAAGCCCGACGATCTGGTGATCTCGGACGTCGGCGCGCACAAGCTCTGGGTGGCGAAGCGCTTTCGCGCCCACCTGCCGAACACGGTCATCATCTCCAACGGGTTCGCGGCCATGGGCATCGGGCTGCCCGGCGCGATCGCGGCGAAGCTGGCTCAGCCCGAGCGCCGCGTCGTGGCCGTCACCGGCGACGGGGGCCTCCTGATGAACATTCAGGAGCTCGAGACCGCGGTCCGGCTGGGACTCGGCTTCGTGGTTCTGATCTTCCGCGACGACGGGTATGGCGTGATCCGCTGGAAGCAGGAGCGGCAGTTCGGGCACACGGCGGGCGTCGACTTCGGCAACCCGGACTTCGTCGCGCTCGCCCGCGCGTTCGGCTGCGCGGGCGCGCGGGTCAACGCGGCCAAGGAGCTCGCGCCCGCCCTCGCGGACGCGCTCCGGGCGACGGTGCCCGTGCTGATCGACTGTCCGGTCGATTACCGCGAGAACGACCGCCTCGCCGAATACTAGCTCGGCGTGGTTCACGAGGCGACGATCCAGGAGCTTCAGGCGGCGCTCGACGACGGCCGCCTGACCTCGATGCGGCTGACGCGCCACTTTCTCGAGCGCATCGAGGCCTACGATCGCCGCGGGCCCCACCTCAACGCGGTGCTCGAGGTGAATCCCGAGGCGCTCGAGATCGCAGAGGCCCTCGATCGCGAGCGCGCCTCGACCGGGTCCCGCGGTCCGCTCCACGGGATCCCCGTCCTGCTCAAGGACAACATCGCCACCGCTGATCGCCTTCACACGAGCGCCGGCTCGCTCGCGCTCGGCGAGTGCGTTGCTCCCCGCGACGCGTTCCTCGTGACGCGGCTGCGGGAGGCCGGCGCGGTGATCCTGGGCAAGACCAACATGACGGAGTGGGCCAACTTCATGACGACCGGGATGCCCGCGGGCTACAGCTCGCGCGGCGGCCAGGTGGTGAACCCGTACGAGGCGGCGCTGAGCCCGGGCGGCTCCAGCAGCGGCTCGGCCGTTGCCGTCACGGCCGACCTGTGCACCGTGGCCGTCGGCACCGAGACCTCGGGCTCGATCCTGAGTCCGGCCAACCAGAACTCGGTCGTCGGCATCAAGCCGACCGTGGGGCTCGTCTCGCGCTCCGGGATCGTGCCCATCGCGGCGAGCCAGGACACGGCCGGACCACTCGCGCGCACGGTCGCCGACGCGGCGGCGCTTCTCGGCGTCCTGGCCGGGGCCGATCCGGGCGATCGCGCGACACGCGCCAGCCGGGCGCACGCGCGCCCCGACTACACGGCGTCCCTCGATCCGCGCGGGCTCGAGGGCGCCCGGGTAGGAGTGCCGCGGGCCGTGTTCTTCGAGCGCCTGAGCGCGGCCGAGATGCCCGTCGTCGCCGCCGCCCTCCGGGCGCTCCGCGACGCCGGCGCGACCCTGGTCGATCCCGCCGACATCCCGACGGCGCGCGCGGTGACCGATTTCCGCTCCGACGTCATGCTCTACGAGTTCAAGCGCGGCCTGAACCGCTACCTGACGGGGTTGGGCGCGGCGTCGCCCGTCAAGTCCCTGCGCGATCTGATCCGCTTCAACGAGGCCCGCCCGCGCGAGACGTTGCGCTTTGGCCAGGTGCTCCTCCTCGCCGCCCAGTCAACAAGCGGGCTCGGGGCGCCGACCTACCGCGTGAGCCGCGCCGAGGACCTCCGGCTCTCGAGGACCGAGGGGCTCGACCCCCTGATGGAACGCGAGCGCCTCGACGCGCTCGTTTTTCCCGGGTGGACCGGCGCGGCGATCGGCGCCAAGGCAGGCTACCCCAGCATCATCGTGCCCGCGGGCTACACGGCCGACGGAGCGCCCCTCGGCCTGACGTTGCTGGGCCGTGCGTGGAGCGAGCCGTCGCTGATTCGCCTCGCCTACGCGTTCGAGCACGCCACCCGTCACCGGCGGCCGCCCACGAGCGTCGCGTGAGCCCGCCGCCGGGGACGGCGCCCTTTCGATATAATCCGGCCGGCGAAACGGAGGACGGGGCATGACGACCGAGGACTGGTTCGACGCGCTGACGGCGGAGCTCCTCGCGCAGAGCCCCTTCCGGCGCTCGGAATACTTCAGGCGGTTCGCCGCGGGCGCGCTGAGCCGTGCCGACGTGTGGGGGCACATCTCCCAGCACTCCCTGCTGATCGCCGCGTTCCCCCGCATCTTCAGCGGCATTCACACGCGCTGCGAGGACTTCGAGGTCCGCAAGGACTGCGCGCGCCATCTGCTCGTCGAGGACCTCGGCTACTTCGACGGCCGGGTGGGCGGCACGCCGGACCACGACGAGCTCTTTCGCCGGATCGGCGACGACCTCGGCTACCCGCGCGAGGCGTACGAGCGGATCGCGCCCGTCCCGGAGATGGCGGCGATCATCGCGTTCTTCCGCCGGCTGGCTCACGAAATCCCGTGGAGCGCCGCGCTCTGCGCGACGGCGCTCCTCGAAGAGGAAGTTGTCGAGATCGCGCAGACCGTCGGTCGGGCCCTCGTCCAGCACTACGGGGTCCGCCCCGAGTGGGGCGGCATGAACTACACGGTGCACGAGGCGATCGAGAAGGAGGAGTCGGGCGAGACGAAGCGGACGATCCTCAAGCACCTGCGCGCGCCCGACGACCGACGGGCGGCCGAAGCGGCGATGCGGGAGATGCACCGGCTGCTCGAGGCCTACGCCGAGGGTCTCGCCCGCCGACACATCTCCCGCTGCGCTTGAACGGCGGTCAGTCCGACCCGCGCCTAGCCGCCGTAGCCGCGGGCGCGCATGCAGAGGGCGTAGGCGTCGCGGTACCGCTCGTCTTGCTTCTTCGCCTCGTTGAGGCCGTAGAGCGTGCCTCCACCCGCGCCCAGCACGCCCCCGATCGCGGCGCCCTTGCCCGCGCCCTTGCCACCGCCCGCGATCGCGCCGCCGGCGGCGCCGACGGCCGCGCCCGCCACCGCGCCGATCACGGCGTCCTTCGCGACCTGCATCGCCTTGTCCTGCTGCCCCGCCTGCTCGGCCGCGTACCGGTTGCAGGCGTCGATCGCCTCTTGCGTCGGCACGCGCGGCGCGGGCTGCGGAGTCACCGCGGGCTGGGGACTCACGGCCGGCTGCGGCTTGGCCGCGACCTGTCGGGGCACTGTTGACGCGCGGCTCTGGGGCGCGGGTGCGGTCGGCTGTCGGCTCGGGGCTTGCGGCGGCGCCGGCGGTGAGGACACGGCGGCTTGCTTGAGCCCGCGCTCCGGCGCGCTTCCCGACCAGTACGCGACGACGAGGCCGGTCACCACGGCCGTCGCCGTCACCAGGACCATCGCAATGGCTGTCAGCTTCCAGAGATTCCAACCGCCCATGTGTCTCCTCCCGTCTCATGTCGCTCGCGTGTCTGCGGGGTCGCCCAGCGGGATGTCGATCATCATCCCACCCTTCGGGCGGACCGCCAAGCGGCACACGCGAACGACGACGTCGGGGTGTATCATCGCCCCTGGAGGGGGCTATGAAGAAGCTGCTGGCGATCGCGACGCTCGGAGGGGTCCTCGTTGGCTTGCTCCCGATGCCCGCCCTCGCGGGCGCGGCGACAGACGCCGCCCTGGGCCTCGGCGCGTTCGCCGTCTTCAACCAGCTCGTCGGCTGGCACCGCGATCGCGTGATCTACGTTCAGCCCTCGTACTACGCGCCGTACCCGGTGGTCTACGCGGCTCCGCCCGTGGTTTATGCCCAGCCCCAGGTCGTCTACGCGCCAGTCGCGCCCGCTATCCAGCGGGAGGTCGTCTTTCCCCACGGCCGTTACCTCCTGCAGGGTGACGGTGTGACGGTGGCCTATCGCTGGGTGTGGGTCCCCAACCCGCCCCCACCGCCTCCGCCGCCCAGTCACTGAGCGCATCGTCCCGCGAACCGGACGTGACGCTCGGGGAGCGGCTGCGCGCCATCTACCCGGGCACGCCCGGCCGCCGGCTCAAGCAGTGGCTCGCGGGCGCACGCGTTCGCGTCAACGGCGCCGTCGTGTTCCGCGGCGACGTCACGGTGGGACCGGACGACCGCGTCGAGCTCGGCTCATCGCCGCCCGCCGGCTTCCCCGCGCCGCTCCGCCTCGTGCACGAGGACGACCACCTCGTCGTCGTCGACAAGCCCGCAGGGCTCCTGACGATCGCGACCGAAACCGAGCGTGAGCGCACCGCGTACCGCCTGCTCGGCGACTGGGTGCGGGCACGGGGAGGCGGGCGGATCTTCGTCGTCCATCGGCTCGACCGTGAGACCTCCGGTCTGCTCGTCTTCGCCAGGTCGCTCGCGGTGAAGCAGGCGCTCCAGGCGCAGTTTCGCGGGCGCACGCCCGAGCGTGTCTACGTGGCCCGCGTGGAGGGCGTCGTCCGCGGCCCGGAGGGCACGCTGACCGGGTCCCTCGTCGAGGACCGCGCCCTGCGCGTTCGGCTCGCGCGCGACGGAGGCCGCGGCAAGGAAGCGATCACCCGCTACCGCGTGCTCGAGCGCGCCCGGGGCGCGACGGTGCTCGAGCTTGTGCTCGTGACGGGGCGGCGGGGTCAGCTCCGCGCCCAGCTCGCGGCGCTCGGGCATCCGATCGTCGGCGACCGCGCGTACGGGAGCCGGCGCGACCCGTTGCGACGCGTCTGCCTGCACGCCACGCGACTCGGCTTCGTCCACCCGAGCGGCCGGCGGGTCGTCTTCGAGAGCCCGCCGCCCGCCGGCTTCCGGCGGGCGTAGAGAGGAGAGCGATCCATGGCCGACACCGTGCGCGAGATGGGAGCGAAGTGCCGCAACTGGTCCAGGTGGGGGCCGAACGACGAGCTCGGGACGCTGAACTACATCGCGCCCGAGACGATCGTGAGGGCGACGCGCGCGGTGCGACGCGGGGTGACCTTCTCCCTGGCGATCCCGTTCGACAACACGGGCCCGCAGATCAACCAGCCGCGCCGCTTCAACCCCATCCACCGCATGATCCTCACCGGCCCCGACTTCACGACGGGCGCCTTCAAGCGCCCCGGCGGCGTCGGCTTCGCCGACGACATGGTGATCATGGCGCTCCAGTGCGGGACCCAGTGGGACGCGCTCTCGCACTGCTTCCTCGACGGCCGGCTCTACAACGGCTACGACGCCAACCTCGTCTCGAGCGAGGGCGCCAAGAAGAACGGTATGGAGAAGATGGCGCGCTTCGTCGCGACGCGCGGCGTGCTGCTCGACCTGCCGCGCGTGAAGGGCGTCGACTGGCTCGAGCCGGGCTACGCGATCACGGTGGACGATCTGGAGGCGGCGACGAGCGCGCACTCCGTCGCGATCGAGACGGGCGACGCGCTGCTGGTCCGCACGGGGCAGATGGCGATGTGCCGCGCCCGCGGGGGGTGGGGGGACTATGCGGGCGGCGACGCGCCCGGGCTCTCCTTCTGGACCGCGGAGTGGATCCACCGGCGGGAGCTCGCCGCGCTGGCGACCGACACGTGGGGGATGGAGGTCCGGCCCAACGAGATCCCCGACACCTACCAGCCGCTCCACCAGGTGCTCATCCCGAACATGGGGCTCCTCGTGGGCGAGATCTTCGACCTCGACGCTCTCGCCGCCGACTGCGCGAGGGACAGGGTCTACGAGTTCCTGTTCGTCGCGCCGCCGCTGCCGATCACGGGCGCGGTCGGCTCACCGGTGAACCCGCTCGCGATCAAATAAGGAGCCACGCATGGGATTGCTCGACGGGAAGGTCGCGGTCGTGACCGGCGCCGGCAACGGCATCGGGCGCGGGGTCGCCCTCGGGCTCGCCCACGCGGGCGCCCGGGTCGTCGTCAACGATTTCGGCGTGACGGTCGACGGGCGTGACCCGTCGAGCGCGGCCGCACAGGCCGTGGTCAAGGAGATCGAGGCCCTCGGGGGCGAGGCGATCGGGAACGCCGAGAGCGTCGCGACGATGGCCGGGGGCCAGTCGATCGTCGACGCGGCGCTCGCCCGCTTCGGCGACCTCCACATCGTGGTCTGCTGCGCCGGCATCCTGCGCGAGCGCATGATCTTCAACATGACCGAAGAGGAGTGGGACGCGGTCGTCGCCGTGCACCTGAAGGGCCACTTCACCGTCATGCGCCCCGCGACACGCCACATGCGCGAGAAGCGGCGCGGCCGCATCGTCACGTTCACCTCGACGGCGGGGCTCGAGGGGAGCCCGGGGCAGCCGAACTACTCGGCGGCGAAGGAAGGCGTCGTCGGCCTGACGCGCTCGACGGCGCTGGCGATGGCCCGGTACGGCGTCACCGTGAACTGCATCTCACCATCGGCCGAGACGCGGATGACCGAGCGACTCCCCGACGGCCGCCGGGCGCAGGCGGCGGCGCCGCCCGAGGCGGTGGCGCCCGTCGTGACGTTCCTCGCGAGCGATCGCGCGGCCCACGTCACGGGCCAGGTCATCCACGTGCGCGGCCACCAGGTCTCCCTCTGGTCGCATCCGGCCCCGCTCCGCGCGATCACGAGCCGCGAGGGCTGGACGCCCGAGGCGCTGGCCGAGGTCTACGACCAGGCGCTCGGTCAGGATCGACTGCGCCGGCTGGACGCGCTCGGGATCCCCTGGCCGCCGAAGGCGGAGTAGTCAGAGCCCGTAGAGTCCCCGCGCGTTGTCGCACAGGATGCGCCGGCGCGCCGCGGCGGCGACGCTCTTGAAATTCTCCTCGATCGCCCGCGCGGACTCGGGCCACGTGCTGTCGGCGTGCGGGTAGTCGGACGCCCACATGACCCGATCGTCGCCGAGAGCGTCCACGACGCGCAGACCGAGGTGATCCGTCTGGAAGGTCGCCCAGACTTGCCGGCGAAAATACTCGCTGGGCGGCATGGTCAGCTGGAGCCCGCCGTGCGTCCGCCAGAACTCCTCGGCGTCGAGGAACTTCCGATAGGTGTCGTCCATCCGCTCGAGCATGTAGGGCAGCCAGCCGATCCCGGTCTCCGCGAGGACGATCTTCACCCGCCGGTGACGCTCGAGCGCCCCGGCGAAGATCACGGCGACGAGCGGCTCGTCCATCTGGAGCGTGGAGCAGGCGACCCGGACGCCCATGTTCCCGGCCTGGGTCGCCTTCGGACCGCTGAACGCCACCGTCCGCAGGCCTCCGCCCAGATGAAAGCCGATGGGCAGCCCCGTCTCGGCGGCGGCTTCCCACAAGGGCTCCCACGCCTCGTCCCAGAGCGGGAGCTCGACTCGGGCGGCCAGGAACATCCCCGTCCGGAGACCGATCTGCTCGAGGTAGCGAACCTCGTCGGCCGCGGTCTTGGGGTCGTCGATCGGAATCAGCCCGGCGCCGACGAGCCGATCCGGCGCGCTCGCGCAGAACTCGGCCAGCCACTCGTTGTAGGCGCGGTAACAGACCCGCCGCAGCTCCGGGTCCTGGATCAAGAGCGGCACGATCGGCCCGTACATGACCGTCGCGTCGATCCCGTCACGGTCCATGTCCTCGAGCCGGAGCTCGGTCGTCGTGGGCCGCAGGACGCCGGGCTCGAGCACGCCGCCCCGCTCGAGCGCCGTGCGCCGGCCGCCCTGCGCGCCGGCGGCGCCCCTGCGGCCGCCCCAGGAGTCCCAGCGATCATCGCCGCAGACCCAGTACGGCCCCTCGGGAGTCTCGACGACCTTCGGCGCGCGCGCGCGCCAGGACGCGGAGACCCTCTTCTGCCAGAGATCCTTCGGCAGCCACTGGAGGTCGATGTGATCGTCGGCGGAGATGATCCGGTAGTTCATCGCGGCCTCCCGAGCGCCGCCCAGAGTCGTGCGGGCGTGAGCGGCATGTCCAGATGCGTGACGCCGAGGGGCGCCAGCGCGTCCACGGCGGCGTTCACGACGGCCGGCGGAATGGCGATGCACCCGGCCTCGCCCAGCCCCTTGGCGCCCAGCGGATTGCGGGGCGAGGGCGTGTGCATCTTCTCGAGCGTGACGGGCGGCACGTCGTCGGCGCGCGGGATCGCGTAGTCCATCAAGGTGCCGGTGAGGAGCTGCCCGTCGCGATCGTAGACGATCGCCTCGAGCAGGGTTTGGCCGAGCCCCTGCGCGAGCGCGCCGTGGAGCTGGCCCTCGGCGAGGAGCGGGTTGATCACCGTGCCGGCGTCATCCACCCACACGAGCCGCTCGATGACGAGCACGCCGGATTCGCGGTCGATCCTCACCGCCGAGACGACGGCGCCGAAGCTCCACACCTCGCCCTCCGGCTGGAAGTACGTGCTCGACTCGAGCCCGGGCGTCTCGCCGGCGGGCAACGCGTGGCCTCCTGCGTAGGCGGCGCCGGCGACGTCCTTCCACGTCACGCGCCGTTCTCGCACGCCGACCACGTGGAAGCCGCCGGGCACGTTGACCACGTCTTGGGCCGCCGCCTCGAGCAGCTTCGCGGCGATCCGCCGCCCCTTCTCGCGCACGTCGACGGCCACGCGCGCGAGGGCACCGCCGCCCAGCGCGACGCTCCGGCTGCCGAAGGTGCCGAAGCCCTCGGGTCCCGAGCGCGTGTCGCCGTGGACCACGACCACCTCTTCCGGCGAGACGCCCAGGTGGTCGGCCACGATTTGCGCGAAGGTCGTCTCGTGCCCCTGGCCGTGGGCGCTCGACCCGGTGATCGCCGTCACGCGCCCGGAGCGCTCGACCTTGATGCTGCCGCTCTCCCAGCCGAGCGCGGCGGGCTCGATGTACGAGGCGACGCCGATCCCGACGATCTCGCCCTGGGCGCGGCGCTCCGCCTGCTCCCGTTTGAGCCGTGTGTAGTCGGCCGCGGCGAGCGCGAGCTCGAGCGCCTTGCCGTAGTCGCCCGAGTCGTAGACCTGGCCCGTCACCGTCCGGAACGGGAAGCGGTCGGGCGGGACGAAGTTGCGCCGGCGGATCTCGGCGGGCTCGAGGCCGAGCGCCCGCGCCGCCGTGTCCATCAGCCGTTCGATGAAGAAGCACGCCTCCGGGCGGCCCGCGCCGCGATAGGCCGCCACCGGCGTGGTCGTCGTCAGGGCGCCGGTCACGGTGATGTCGCACGCCGGCACGACGTACGCGCCCGGCAGGAGGCGCGCGTGGTTCCACGGCGGTCCCGCGGCCGCGTTCATCAGGCAGGCGCCGAGCGGCGCGACGATGCGCGCGCGGAGCGCGGTGATGCGCCCCTCGGCGTCGAGCCCGAGCTCGCCCTCCGAGACCGCGCCGCGCGAGTGGTTCGTGGTGATCTGATCCTCGCTCCGCGTCGCCACCCACTTGAGCGGCCGCGTGAGCCGCAGGGCGAGCCAGGCCAGCAGGACCTCCTCGCGATACGGGCCGCTCTTCACGCCGAAGCCGCCGCCGACGTCGGGCGCGATCACGCGGACACGCGACTCGGGAAGCCCAAGGAGCCGCGCGACCTCGGCGCGGATGCGGAACGGCGCCTGGCAGGAGACCCAGAGCGTCAGCTCCTCGGTGGAGGGATCGAACACGGCGAGGACGGCGCGGGGCTCGAGCGGCACGCCGGCCAGGCGCTGCTGGACCACGCGCAGCGAGACGACGCGCGCGGCCGTCCCCATCGCTGCCGCCGCATCGCCCTCACGCAGCGTGCGCGTGAAGGACCGGTTCCGCTCGATGTCGGCGAACAGGACGGGCGCGTCGGCGGCGACCGCGGCCTCGGGCTCCGGCAGCGCCGCGAGGGGCTCGTACGTCAGGTCGACGAGTTCGACGGCGTCGCGTGCACGGTACGGGTCCTCGGCGACGATCGCGGCGACGGGGGTGCCCGCGGTCCGAACGTGGGTGTCCGCGATGATCGGATGGGGTGGCACCCGCATGTCCGGCACGAGCCGGTTCACCGGCATCGGCCCGAGGTGGCGCACCTCGGCGCCGGTGACGACGGCCACCACGCCCGGCGCGCGCCGCGCGCGCGCGACGTCGAGCCGCGTGATACGCGCGTGGGCGTGCGGCGAGCGCAGCAGGACCACGTGCACGCACCCCGGCGGCCTCAGGTCGTCCACGAAGCGTCCCGCCCCGGTGAGGAGCCGGGGGTCTTCACGTCGCTTGAGGGGCTGGCCGATCCAGCCGTCCATCAGAACACCGCGATCGGGTTGGCCGGCGAGCCCGTGCCGCCCACGACCGGGAGGGGCGCGATGACCAGCATGAACTCGTCACGCCGCTCGTCGGCGCACGCCCGCGCGAGAGGCTCGAGGAGCGCGTTGTCGAGCAGGGCCACCCCGTAGGCGAAGAGCGCCGCGTGCACGGCCCACGGGATGTCGTAGCCGATCGGCAGGTGATCGAGCATGTCCCAGACGAGCACGCTCACGTCGTGGTCGCGCAGGAACGGCAGACACGAGACGTGCAGCCCCGGCCGCTCGATCGGTCCGGGCCCGAAGGGACGGCTGTAGGGTCGGTCGGGGTTCTCCGCCTGCCACGCCTCCCGCCCGCAGGAGACGCAGACCGCGTCCCCGGGCTCGAGCGTGATCCCGCGCTTGGTCAGGATGTCCTCCAGCTCCCACCCGTGCACGGGCGTCTCCTGCGTCACGCACGGAACCCCGCGATGGCGCGGCACGTCGAGCATCACCCCCCGTGTGAGGATGCCATCGGCCCAGTGCTCGATCGCGCCGAAGGTCGCGCCGTCGAACGTGATCTCCTTCCGGGGGTCGCGCCCGTTCCACATCGCCTCATCGTCCCAGGTGTGGCAGAGCGCGTCGATGTGCGTCGAGGCGACGCCGTGATAAAAGATGCCGTAGTAGTCCGCTGCGAAGCCGCCCCTGCCGCGCGGGAGCGTCCGCATGTAGTGCTGTGCGGGAAACGCGTTGTTGGGGCCCGGCTCCTTGGGGAACGGCCGGCTCAGCGAGACCGCGCGGCCGCTCCGGACCAGGCGCGCCGCCGCCGCGCGCTTGGCGGGCGTGACGAGATTGAGCGCGCCCACCTGGTCGTCCTTGCCCCACCGCCCCCAGTTCCGGCGGTCACGGATGTACGCGCGCACGTCCTTCTCTGTCGGTAATGGCCGTTCGGGCATGTCCTCCTCCGAGCCGGCGGGACGGGCCGCCGCATCGATCGTACTGAGCGGGCATAGTAACAGGCCGCGGCGCTGCCGGGGCGGGTCGCCACGCTCCTGGGGTTCGGTGCCCGCCGGCTCGGTGAAGACCGAGTCGTACGAGTCTGCGAACCCAGGCTCACGCGATGATCGGATGCTCCTTCGTGATGATGAACGGCGGATCGGGCGTGATGAAGTTGGCCTCGTCTGCCCGCACGCGCGCGTACTCCGGCGTGGTGGCCGACACGCGCATCGCCTGGGTGTCGTCGAACCACGTGATGGCGACGCCGTCGTAGCCCGGCGCCCGCCCCGCCTCGTAGGCCGCGCGCCGTGTGTGGCTCTGCACGTAGCGCCGCACCACGGGGATGCGCGCCGCCAGGGGCCCGTGGACCCGGTACCAGTACTGCTGGAAGCGGTCGACCTCCATCCCGGGCTTGCGGGTCACGAATTCGACGTTCTTCACGCCGTCCGCCGGCACGGCGCCGTCCTTGACGACGTGCTCCTCGGTGATGACCAGGCCCATGGTCAAGCGTTCGATGAACCGCGCCTCGTCCGCCTGGACCGCCGCGTATGCCGCGGTCCCGGCCAGGGCACGCATCGCGCCGGTGTCGTCGAACCAGAGTTCCGCGATCCCGTCGTAGACGGGCTCGCCCTTGCGATACGCGGACGGCAAGGTGTGCGACTGGACGTACCGGCGAATGCCCGGCAGCTTGACGACGACCTCAGGATGGGCGGTCCGCCAGTGGGCCTGGAAGGCGTCGACGGACATCCCCGCCTTGCGCTTGAAGAACGAAACGGCCTTGACCATCCCGGAGATCATACCGCGGGCCTCCTAGTCACCTCGTTCCGGTAACTGCCCGGTCCTACACCAGGACTTTTTACATTTCGAATTCGATGGTTCTCCTAATTTCCGGAACGCTGGATCGGGCCTAGCCTTGCGTCATCTGACTCCGACGGAGGCAGTAGGTGACCTGGCTGGTCCTCATCGTCTCGCGCATGGAGCCTACCCGATACACTTACCTCAAGCATGCATTCGCCAACGACGTCATCGACGTGGTCTTCGACCGGCGCGTTGCGGACCGGCGCCGGCACCAGGAGTCAATCGCAGTCGAGAAGCGCCGCAGTGAGCGGCGCCAACGAGACATCACCAGGGATCTCAAGGAGCTCGGCTGGGCGCTCGTGAGGCGATAGGCGCGAACGATCCTTGGTCAGAAACGTTGGGTTGAAAATGATCGTCCGGCCAGAAACTCACCAGGCTCCCTCCGGGCTCGAATCACAGAAGTCATTGATCTTTCTGGAAATCCCATTCCGGTATCAGATTTGCCCCAGCGTCTTGCCATGGATGGCTCCGCGCCCCGCGATGTCGGGCGTCCGTCTAAGATGGTGCCGTACGCGCCTCAGGTTGCAGAGTGGCTCCGCGAGGATCCCACCCTCTCGGGCGCCAAGATCCTGCAGCGTATCCGGCGCGCCGGCTATCGCGGCGGCAAGAGCGCGCTCTACGAGTTCGTGAGGCGGCTGCGGGTGCCTGGGTCAGGATATCGACGCTGCCCGGGGTGCCGTGCCTTGCTCCGGGACAGCACCGGGACCTGCCCGCACTGTGGACTGAGCTTGCGCTCCACATCGTCTTCTCCGGCCCTGCTCCCGGCCGATGCCCCTGGGGGGAGTCGCGAGGAGAGAGGGGCAATGGCCGGCCCCCATGCGTCCGCCGTACCCGCCGGCGAGCGGTACCTGGTCATCGCCGCCCCAGACCGTCAGGAGCTCTACGAGTACTTCAAGCGGAAGTTGGGCCGCGCCGCTGGCATCGAGATCGTACGCGAGCGGCGCGCGGCCGACCGGCGCACGCCCGCGACCACGCCGCCGCTCGACCGCCGGCGCCAGAACCGGCGGGCTCGGCCCGGGCTCGACGCCGAGCTGCGGGCCTTCGGCTTCGCGATCGTAATCCGAGACTGATCCCGCTTCAGTTCCCCTTCGGGCCACTCCGAGACGCTGGGACGTCGATAGTGAAGTGCGCTTCGGTTGTCCGGCCCAGGCGGCCGTTGATCGGCAGAATATCTTGCGGGCAGGCGGAGAAGGCGATCACGAGGTCCATCTCCGCGTGAAGCACCGCGTAGCTGCCGGGCGGGGACACCGGTTCGCCCCACGCCAGGCGCCCGTCCGGCGTCCACGGAATGTTCATGAACAGGTTGAGCGACGGCGGAGTCGCCGGGATCGCGAGGCCGAGAGCGGCGAGCGCGGCGTGCAGGTTGTCCTGGCAGTTGTCGTGATGGCCTTCGACGCCCAGCAGGCCGTAGCGCTGCACGTCACAGGGCGCCATCAGCGTGTCGTGAGCGCACCCCGACGTGTCCTCGACCAGCGTCAGGATCGGGCGCCGCCGGTTCGTGACGAACGTGTCGCCGACGGCGGCCGCCAGCTTCATGAACCACGCGCGGCTCGCCTCCATCGACATCCACTCGGTCAGGTCGCGCGCGTTGAACGCCCAGGCGTCGACCACCTGGGTGCCGTGGGTGTTCACGACCCTGATGCGCTGCCCGGCGCCGACGCGCGCCGCCTTGCCCCGCCGGGCGGGGATCGTCACGAGCTCAGGGCTCACCGGCCCTCCCTTTTTTCGGCGTTCGAGCGCCGGCGTTGCCGGCGCAACCCGATTCTGGGGGTGGCTCGGAGGGGGCCATCTAGGCCCCCTTCGAAGTAAACCCGTGCCCCCCGCGGTAGTCCGAGGGCTGCGGCGGGACCCAGCCGGTGCGGAGTTGCGGGCTCGGCTCCCAGATCTCCACGGTGAGGGGGCGGCAGGTCGCGAGGGGATCGCCCGCGTCGGGCCCCCACACTTGCACCGAAAGGTCGCCGTGGGGACACACCGAGATGGCGCAGAGAACGTCGATCTCCGCGAAGAACTCGATGAAGTCCCCCGCCTTCGCCGGGCTCGGCTTGACCCAGTAGCGGCCGTCGGCGGTGAGGCCCGTGACCTGGAAGACGTTGAGCACGTCGTGCACGTCGAGCTCGGTAAGGTGGTACGGCGCGACCGCGCGCACGAGGTTACTGTGGCAGCAGAGGTCGAACTCCTCCCCGTGGTTGAGGAGCTTGTGCACGTAGGGATCGCAGCGGGTGCCGAGCAGGTCGTGGCAGCCACCGCCGTCGGCATCGCGGCCGTACTGGATGCTGTCGCGCGTGATCGTCAGCATCGGCCGGAGGTACGGCAGGCACGACCAGAGCCGGTCGAAGGTCGTGAGATGCGACCGGTGGAGCTGGCGCGTGCGCGCGGCCCAGAAGCGCTCTCTCGGATTGTCGAGGTTCCAGACGTTGAGGTCCGCCACCTGCGGCCCCTCGGCGGCCACGATGCGGAAGAGCTGTCCGGCCCGCACGGGCCACGCCCGGCCCGAGCGCCTGGGGACGACGAACCGCTCGACGAGCGAGCGCGTGCCGGCCTCGCCCGCGAGGCGCTCGTAGAGCGCGCGGTCGACGTCCAGCGGTGAGCCCGGCTTCGCTTCGTAGATCACGCGCGGTCGTGTCATCGGCCCACCTCACCGCACCACCGTTGACAACGGAGAAGGCTCATAGTCTCATACCGGCCAACCCGGATGAGGGCCAGCATCATAGCGCCGATCAGGGAGGATGAGCCCATGAGACTGTGGCGGATCACGGCCGTCGTCGTCGCGCTTCTCGGTGTCGCCGTCTTCCTCGCCGATGCCGACGCCCAGCAGTGCCCGAAGGGCAAGCTCCGGCTCTACACCTCGTGGCCGATGCAGGGGGCGATGATCCCCGAGGGCACGGGCATGAAGAACGGCGTCGACCTCGCGGTGTCCGAGGTCGGCGGCGTGGTCGCGGGCCACTGTCTCGAGGTCGTCAACCTGGACGACGCCTCGCCGCAGACGGGCAAGTGGGACGGCGCGGTCGAGGCCGAGAACGCGAACAAGGCCGTCGGCGACCCGCTGGCGATCGTCTACATCGGCACCTACAACTCGGGCGCCGCCAAGGTTTCGATCCCCATCACCAACCGCGCCCACATGGCCCAGGTCACGCCGGCCAACACCTACCCCGGACTGACCAAGAAGCGCGGGGCCGCCCCCGGCGAGCCGGAGATCTACCGTCCGGGCGGGTTCGCGAACTATTTCCGCCCGATCCCGGCCGACGACATCCAGGGCGCGGTGGGCGCGAAGTGGGCCAAGCGTCTCGGCGTCAAGAAGGTCTACATCCTCAACGACCAGGAGCTCTACGGCAAAGGGATCGCCGACGTCTTCGAGGCGACCGCCAAGAAGATCGGACTGCCGGTCGTCGCCAACGAGGGCATCGACTGGAAGTGGGACCGGACGGGCTCCTCGAGGAGGAGCTGCTGAAAGGCGCCACGTGCGACGCCGCCCTCAGCACGGACATGCGGATCACGTTCGCCGGCTTGCCGTTCGAGAAGATGCGGGGCGTCGGCGCCAAGACGTACGAGGCGTACAAGGCGAAGTTCGGCAAGGAGCCGACCTCGTACGCGCTCTACGCGGCCGAGGGCACCCGGGTCATCATCGACGCGATCCGCCGGACCGCGCCGCAGCTGGAGCGCGCGAAGGACGTCACCGAGAAGCGCGAGGCCCTGCGCAAAGCGATCGCGTCCACGAAGCACTTCGAGGGCATCAACGGCAAGTGGAGCTTCGACGAGAACGGTGACGTCGACTACGACACGATGTCCGGCTTCAAAGTGGTGAAGGCGGACACGCCGATCGGGTGCAAGTTCCAGTTCGAGACCATCCTCGAGTAGCCCCGCCGGAGCACGCGGAATGCCGAGGAGCGCCACGGCTCCGCCGGGGCGCGACGAGCCTCCCGCCGTGTCGGGCTCGCTGACGCGATCGAGCCCCCAGCTCGATCGAGGCGCCGGTGGGGGGCTTGGGGCGCCCTCGGGCTCGCTGACGCGATCGAGCCCCCAGCTCGATCGAGGCGCCGGTCGGGGGGTATGGGGGGCCATGTCGGGGCCCCCCATCTAAATGTCCTGGTGGGAGGTTCTCGTCCAGCAGACGATCAACGGCCTCACCCGTGGCGCCGTCTTCGCGCTGATCGCCCTCGGCTACACGATGGTGTACGGCATCATCGAGCTGATCAACTTCGCCCACGGCGACGTCTTCATGCTGGGCCTCTTCGTGTCGCTCTCCTGGTTCACGCTGCTCGGCGTGACGAAGACACTGACGGGCTGGCAGCTCCTGACGGTCCTCCCGCTCGTCTTCATCCTCACGATGCTCACGACCGCGGCCCTCAACGTCGTGATCGACCGCGCGGCCTACCGTCCGCTCCGGCGCTCGACCCGGCTCGCGCCGCTCATCACGGCGATCGGCGTGTCGTTCATGCTCGAGAACGTGGCGCTCCTCTGGAAGGGCCCGGCGCCCATCGCCTACCCCGACGTCTTCCCGTCCGTGGACATCCTGCGCGAGTGGTTCGGCGTGGACTCCGCCATCTTCGTCACGACCAAGGACCTGCTCGTGGTGGGGGCGACGATCCCGCTGATGCTGGCCCTCCACTACTTCGTGACCCGCACCACCTGGGGCAAGGCCATGCGCGCGACCGCCCAGGACCGCGAGACCGCCGAGGCCATGGGGATCAACGTCGAGCGGACGATCTTGATGACGTTCTTCATTGGCGGGGCGCTGGCGGGAGCGGCCGGCCTCATCCAGGGCATGTACTACAACATCGGCCAATGGTGGATGGGCTACCAGGCCGGGCTCAGGGCCTTCACCGCGGCCGTGCTCGGCGGCATCGGCAACATGACCGGCGCCGCGCTCGGCGGCCTGTTCATCGGATTCCTGTCGGCGTGGAGCGACCAGTACATCTCCGCGCGGTGGACCAACGCGCTCGTCTTCGCGATCCTCATCCTCGTGCTGGTCTTCCGTCCCCACGGCCTCATGGGTGAGCGAACGCCCGAGAAGGTGTGAGGCGGTGACGGTCAACGCCCGCCGTCCGCTCGGGTGGGCGGCGGTCGTGGCGGCCCTGATCGTGTACCCGTTCGTCGACCGGGTGCTCGGCTTCCAGACCGTCCACGCGGTGTCGGACGGGATGATCTACGTGCTCCTCGCTCTCGGCCTCAACATCGTGGTCGGCTACGCGGGCCTCCTCGACCTCGGCTACGCGGCGTTCTTCGCGATCGGGGCCTACAGCATGGGGCTCCTGAACTCGCCAGTCCTCGGCTCGCCGCTCTACGGCTACCCGTGGAGCTTCTGGGTCTGTATCTGGATCGCGGCCGTGGTCTCGGCGCTCCTCGGCGTCGCGATCGGCGCGCCGACCCTGCGCGTGCGCGGCGACTACCTCGCGATCATCACCCTCGGCTTCGGCGAGATCATCCCCGTGGCGATCCGAAACCTCGGCGATGTCACCATCGAGATCGGGAGCTGGCGGCCGATCGAGCGACTGAACCTCACCGGCGGCGAGAACGGCGTCAATCCCGTCGGCCGCCCGCAGCTGCCCGGCGTCCCGTTCGAGACCGACCCGGTGCCCTGGTATTTTCTGATCCTCGTCATCGGCGCGCTCTCCCTGTGGGCGATGAACCGGCTGCGCGACTCGCGTCTGGGTCGCGCCTGGATGGCCATCCGCGAGGACGAGACCGCCGCCGACTGCACGGGGGTCAACCCGATCTCGACCAAGCTCCTGGCGTTCGCGCTCGGCGCCTCGTTCTCCGGGTTCGCCGGATCCGTCTACGCCGCCAAGCTCCAGGCCATCACGCCGGGCGCGTTCGAGTTCCAGGTGTCGATCATGCTCCTCTGCATGGTCGTCCTCGGCGGCGCCGGAAGCCTCAAGGGCGTGATCCTGGGCGGGATGTTGATCACGCTCTTCGACCGGGTCGTGCTCACGCAGACGACGTTCATGGTGCGCGCCCTGGGACGGACCGTTGGTGTCCCCGCGCTCGCGACGGCGGACCTCACGCTCTGGCGCTGGTTCTTCTTCGGCCTCGGGCTCGTCCTCGTGATGCTGTTGCGGCCCGAGGGCCTCGCCGGGCGCCGGCTGCGCCCGGCCCCGGTCGCCGACGAGGCCGAGGACATTCTGGACGTCGTGCCGGCGCCCCGCGTCGACGCGGTCCCGGAGTGGTTGCGCGAGCGTGCGCAGGATGGCGTCGCCGCGGCGCCGGCCATCCTCGACGTGCGGAGCGTGACCAAGCGCTTCGGCGGCGTCGTCGCCCTGAACGAGGTGGATCTCGTCGTCCCGCGCGGCGCCATCATCGGGCTCATCGGCCCCAACGGCGCGGGCAAGACGACGTTCTTCAACGTGGTGACGGGGCTCGTCCGGCCCGACGGCGGGCACATCACCTTCAACGGCGCCAGCCTCGTCGGGCTCCGCCCCAACGCCATCGTCGCCCGTGGCATCGCGCGCACCTTCCAGTCGATCCGGCTCTTTCAGAACATGACCGTGCTCGAGAACGCGCTCGTCGGCGAGCACTGCCGCCTCACCGCGACCGTCCCCGGGGCCGTGCTCCGGCCGCCGGCGGTGATCGCAGAGGAGACCCGAGCCCGCGCACGCGCGCGCGAGCTGCTGACGTTCGTCGGCCTCGGCGGCAAGGAGAACGAGCTCGCCCGGAACCTGCCCTACGGCGACCAGCGACGCCTGGAGATCGCCCGCGCGCTCGCGACCGAGCCGCGACTCCTCCTGCTCGACGAGCCGTCAGCCGGCATGAACCCGCGCGAGGCCCAGACGCTCACCGAGCTGATCGGGCTCCTGCGACGGGAGCTCGCGCTGTCGGTGCTCCTGATCGAGCACCACATGGAGGTCGTCATGGGGATCTCCGACCGGATCACCGTGCTCGACTACGGGACGCGCATCGCCGAGGGCACCCCGGCGGCGATCCAGCGCGACTCACGGGTGATCGAGGCGTACCTCGGCACCGGCTACGAGCAGGACCTCGCGGGCTAGGGATGCTCGACCTCGCGGACGTCTCCACGTACTACGGCAACATCCGGGCGCTCCGCGGCATCTCGCTCACCGTCGCCGCCGGTGAGATCGTCACGCTGATCGGGACCAACGGGGCCGGCAAGACGACGACGCTCCGGACGATCCTCGGCACCGTGCGGCCCCACCGCGGCACCGTCAGCTTCAACGGCCACCGCCTCGACACGCTCACGACCAACCGCATCGTGCGCCTGGGGATCGCGCAGTCGCCGGAGGGCCGGCGGATCTTCCCGCGGATGACCGTGCTCGAGAACCTGGAGCTCGGGGCCTTCGTACGACCGGATCGTGAGGCGATCGCGCCGGACCTCGAGCGCGTGTTCACGCTCTTCCCGCGTCTGCGTGAGCGTTCGGCGCAGAAGGGCGGCACGCTCTCGGGCGGCGAGCAGCAGATGCTGGCCATCGGCCGCGCCCTCATGGCCCGACCGGCGCTGCTCCTGCTCGACGAGCCGTCCATGGGGCTCTCGCCCATCCTCGTCGACACGATCTTCCGGATCGTGGAGGACATCAACCGGCAGGGGACGACGATCCTGCTCGTCGAGCAGAACGCGCGGATGGCGCTCCGGGTGGCGCACCGGGGCTACGTCATCCAGACCGGGCGCATCGTACTCCACGACGCGGCCGCCGCGCTGCTCCGCTCCGACCTCGTGCGCAAGACCTACCTCGGCGAGAAGTAGGCGTCACGGGACCCACCGTGACCGCTCTACCTCGACCCGACGATCCGTGCGGCGCCGGCTCAGCGGCGGACCGTCAGGCCCTCCAGATCGACCTCGGGCATGCGCCCGGTCATGAGGTCGGCGACGATCCGCGCCGTGCCGCACGCCATGGTCCAGCCCATGTGGCCGTGGCCGCAGTTGAAGACGAGGTTTCTGTGACGGCCGAGCCCGAGGATCGGCGGCCCGTCGGGCGTCATAGGCCTGAGACACGCGCGGAACGTCCCCCGCTCATAGTCCGCGGCGTCCGGGAAGAGGTCGCTTGCGAGGCTCCGGATGTTGTTGAAGTCCCGCGGCGTCCAGCCCCAGTCGTAGCCCGCGAACTCCGCGGTGGATGTCAGGCGCAGCCGGTCGCCGAGCCGTGACCAGCCGACCAGCCACCGCTCGTCCACGCCCGGGATCGTCGGCGCGAGCCCACCCGGCTTGAGGGGGAACGTCGAGGAATAGCCCTTCGCGGGGTAGATCGGCAGGCGCACGCCCGCGGTGCGCGCGACGATCGGCGCGCCGACGCCGAGCGCGAGCACGTAGGTGTCCGCCGTCAGAGCGCCGTCGCTCGTGACGACCGCGTCGATGCGGTCGCCACTCGCGCGGAGCTCCGTGACCCGCGTGTCGAGCCTGATGGTCACGCCGAGCTTCTCGCGGCAGACGCGCGCGACCTGCTCCACGAAGACGTGCGCGTCGCCACTCGAGTCGCCCAGGTCTCGGATCGCCCCCGCGATCTTCCCTCGGACCGGCTCGAAGACGGGGTCGAGCTTGGCCACCTCGCTCGCGCCGAGGATCTCTTGCTTCTGGCCGTGCTCGGCCAGAAGCGCCATCTTCTTCGTCCCGGCCTCGAGCTCGGCCGGGTCGCGGTAGAGGTAGAGCGCGCCCTTCGTGACGGCGTGATATTCGATTCGCTCCGTCCGCACGAGCTCCTGCATCACCGCCTGGCTGTACTGGCACAGACGCAGCTTGATCAGCGTGTTGCGGCGCGCCCGCTCGGCTGTGCACTCGCGGAGGAAGGCGAGCCCCCACGTGTAGAGCCGGAGGTCGGGCGCGAGCCTCACGCGGATGGCCGTCTCCGCGCCCCGCAGCGACTGCCAGAGCATGCGCGGCGCGCGCGGCGAGGCCCACGCGAAGGAGTGGCCCGGCGCGATGATCCCGGCGTTGCCCGCCGTGGCCTCGAGGCCGAGCCCGTCCTTTTCCTCGACGACCGTGACCTCGTGGCCGGCCTTGGCGAGAAAGTACGCGGTGGTCACGCCGACGACGCCGCCGCCCAGGACGAGGGTCTTCACGAGGCGCTCACGCCCCGAGGAGGTAGCCTGCGCGCACCGGATCCTCGGGATCGAACACGAACTGGCTCATGCCGGTGAGGTAGGCGGTGCCGGTGATCTCCGGAAGGATCGCGCGTCGCCCCTCGACCTCGGTCTCGCCGGCGATCCGGCCCCTGAAGTCGAGTCCGAGCAGCCCTCGGCTGATGAACGTCGACCCGACCCCCATGAGACCCCGATGATGGAAGAGCGCCATCCGCGCGCACGTGCCCGACCCGCACGGAGCCGCGTCGACCTGACCCGGGCCCCACACGAGGGCGTTGGGTGACACGCCCGCCGCGTCCGGCAGCTCGTGGACGAGCACGTTGTCCACGCTGGTCTTCCCGAGCCCCGGCACGTCGACCCGAAGCTGGGCGTTGACCGCCTCGCGAACGGCCGTGCCCCGCTGGGCGATCCGCTTCGCCAGCTCCCGCCGCACGGAGAGACCGAGATGCCTGGCCTCGACGATGGCGAAGACGTTGCCGACGCCGACCGCGATGTCGACCGGAACCTCGCCCGCGCCCTCGACCTCGACGACTCGCCCGGGAAGGGCCACGAACGACGGCGTCCAGCGCAGCGTGACCTCGCTGACGCGATCCTTGTCCCACCGCGCGATCGTCTCGACAACGCCCGTCTCGGTATCGATCAGGATGGGCGTCTCCGGACCCTGACGCGCCACCATGCCGGTCTCGATGGCCACGGTCGCCGCGCCGATCGTGCCCTCGCCGCACGACACGTAGTAGCCGCCGGGATAGATGAAGAAGAGCCCGAACCTGGCGTCGGGCGTGACGGGCTCGGTCATGACCGCGATCAGGAGGGCGCGGTGCCCGCGAGGCTCGAGGCAGAGGCCGGTGCGGAGATGGTCGAGATGCTCCTGGAACCAGCGGCGCTTCTCACCGATAGTGCTTCCGGGCAGCCGCTCGAGGCCGCTCGTCAGGAGCCGCATACCGATCCCCGCCGTGTGGAAGTCGATCGTCCCGAGCACGCGATCGGAGCGCATAGCCACCTCCCGGGTCCGGACCATGAGACTGCGTGGGGCATCGCCCTGTCAAGCGGTCCAAAAGGCGCCGACGCCGGAACGCGTGTCACCGTGCTAGGGTGATGAGCCGTCAAGGGGGCGATATGCGAAGTAGCGTCGGCGTCGACGTCGGCGGAACCTTCACCGATCTCGTGGCGCGCGAGGGCTCCGGGCGGCTCCGGGCCTGCAAGGTCCCGACGACCCCGGCGAACCTCGCGCGCGGCGTCCTGAACGGTCTGGCGGCGGTGCGCCCCGCCGCCGGGGTACCGGCGTCGGTCGCCCACGGCACCACCGTGGTCACGAACGCGATCGTCGAGCGTCGAGGCGCTCGGGTCGGGCTCGTCACCACCCGGGGATTCCGCGACGTGCTGGAGATCGCGCGGCAGAGCCGGCTCCACCTCTACGATCTCCGGCTGCCTCCGAAGCCCGAGCCCCTGGTCGAGCGGCGGCTCCGGCTGGAGGTCGGCGAGCGCGTGGGCCCCGACGGCGCCGTTCTCCTCCCGCTCGCGCTCGACGAGCTCCCCGCCATCGTCGAGGCGTTCGAACGGGGGCACGTCGAGAGCGTCGCGGTGTGTCTCCTCCACAGCTACGCAAACCCTGCGCACGAGCGGGCGCTCAAGGCCGCGCTCGCCCCGCACTTCGCGCACCTGTCGGTCTCGAGCGAGATCAACGCGGAGTTCCGCGAGTACGAGCGCTCCTCGACCACGGTCCTCAACGCCGCCGTGATGCCGCTGGCCAGCCGCTACCTCGACGAGCTGGTCACGGCGCTCGGCCGGGAGGCTCGGGGCGCCGTGCTCCACCTGCTCCACTCGGCCGGCGGCATGATGTCGGCGGCGGCGGCGCGGGCGCGGCCGCTCGCGATGGCGGCGTCCGGTCCGGCGGCGGGCGTGGCGGCCGCCGCGCATCTGGCGCGGAGCCTGGGCCTCGCGCGCGCGCTCGCGTTCGACATGGGCGGGACGACGACCGACGTCTGCCTGATCGCCGACGGCGTCGCGGAGACCTCCGCCCAGCGCAAGCTCGGCGGCTACCCGGTGCGGCTGCCGATGGTCGCGGTCGAGTCCATCGGCGCCGGCGGCGGCTCGATCGCCTACGCCGACGACGCCGGCGCGCTCAAGGTCGGGCCCCGGAGCGCCGGCGCCGAGCCGGGGCCCGCGTGTTACGGCCTCGGCGGGACGGAGCCGACTGTCACCGACGCCAACCTTGTCCTCGGCTACCTCGATCCCGGCCGCGCCTACGGCGGCTCGATCCGCCTCGATCCCGGGCGGGCCGCGGCCGCCGTCGAGGGCCTGGGCCGTCGGTTCGGGCTCTCGCTCGTCGAGGCGGCGCAGGGCATGGTGGAGGTCGCGAACGCGAACATGCTGCGTGCGCTCCGCCTGGTGTCCGTCGAGCGCGGCTATGACCTTCGGGACTTCGCGCTGATCGCCTACGGCGGCGCCGGGCCCGTGCACGCCGGCCTGCTGGCACGCCAGGCCGGGATGACGCGCGTCATCGTGCCCGTCCACTCGGGGACGTTCTCGGCGTTGGGGTGTCTCGTCTCACCGCTCCGGTACGACGCCGTCCAGACGTGGCGGGCGCGCCTCGACGTGTGGGACCCGAAGCCCGCCGAGGATCGGTTCCAGGAGCTCGAAGAGCGCTGCCTCCGGCCGCTGCTCGACGAAGGCATCGCGGCCGGGGAGGTCGCCCTCGTACGGAGCGCGGACCTCCGCTACACGGGGCAGAACTACGAGCTCGAAGTCCCCTGGCGGAGCGATTCCGACGCGCTCCGACAAGCCTTCGAGGCGCGCCACCGGCAGCTCTACGGCTATGCCACGGGCGAGAGCGTCGAGTGCGTGAACCTCCGCGTGGTGGCCCGCGTGAGAGACACAGGCGTGACGCTGCCGGAGCTCGAGCCGGTGGCCGACGGCGAGAAGGCCGGGGATCAGCGCGCCTGGTTTCCCGAGACAGGCGACGTCCGGCTTCCGGTGTATCAGCGCGCGCCCCTTCCACCGGCGCGCCCGGTGGCGGGGCCGGCGCTCATCGTCGACGAGTGGTCGACCACGCTCGTCTACCCCGGCCAGCGCTGCGCGGCCGATCGGTTCGGGAACCTCGTCATCGAGGTCAACGCGTGAGCCCCGCGGTTCATCCCGTCACGCTCGAGGTCGTCCGCAACGCGCTCTACGCCGTCGCGGAGGAGATGAGCGTGATCCTCATGCGCTCGGCTCGCTCGCCGCTGCTCAAGGAAGCGGGCGACCTCTCCTCGGCGCTGACCGACGCCGAGGGGCGCCTCATCGCCCAGGGGCGCGACATCCCCATCCACATGGGCGTGATGGCGTTCACGGTCAAGGAGTTCCTCAAGCGGATCCCCGCCGGTCGATTGCGCCCCGGCGACGTCTGGTTCCTCAACCTTCCCGAGGTGGGCGGCAACCACCTGCCGGACGTGAAGGCGATCCGTCCCGTCTTCGCCGGCGACCGGCTCGTCGCGTTCGCCATCAACCTCGCCCACTGGGCGGACATTGGCGGCGCCCTGCCCGGCAGCTACGTGCCCTGGGCGACCGAGTGCTATCAGGAAGGCCTCCGCATTCCCCCCATCCGTCTCTTTTCGGCCGGCAGACCCGACCGGGAGGCGATCGACCTCATCCTCGCGAACCTCCGCGGGCGGGACGAGCGCGAGGGCGACATCTTCGCCCAGTTCGCCGCCGACGACGTCGCGGCCCGACGCCTGGCCGAGCTCGTCGAGCGCTACGGCGTCGAGACGCTCCGCGCGTGCTTCGACGCGCTCCACGTGGAGTCGGAGGCGCAGATGCGGGCGGCGCTCCGCGCGCTCCCCGACGGCGCCTGGGAGGGCGAGGACTGGCTCGACGACGACGGCGTGGACGCCCGGCCGCTCCGCGTGAAGGTGCGGGTCGAGGTCCGGGGTGACGAGGCGACCTTCGACTTCACCGGGACCGCGCCGCAGGCGCGGGGGCCCGTGAACACGACCATCTTCATCGCCCACTCGTCGGTCTACTACGCGATGAAGGCGCTCGTGGCGCCGGAGGTTCCGCCGAACGACGGGTGCTACCGTCCGCTTCACGTCAGGGTGCCCTCCGGCACGCTCTTGAGCGCGGACCCCGACCGGCCGGTCGTCGGCGGGAATCACGAAACCTCCCAGCGAGTCGTCGACGCGATCTTTCGCGCGCTGGCGCCCGTGCTCCCGGACCGCGTGGCCGCGGGCGGGCCGACGACCTCCGGCGTCCTCATCTTCGGCGCGCGGACGGCGGACGGGCGCTGGGCCGTCCTCTACGAGGTCCACGGCGGTGGCGAGGGCGCGACGGCCGCGAGAGACGGCGCGTCGGCCGTCCGCGTGCACATGTCGAACGTCATGAACACGCCGACCGAGGTCATCGAGGCCGAGTATCCCTTCCGGATCGAGGAGCATGCGCTCCGTCCCGGCTCGGCGGGCGACGGCGCCCACCGCGGCGGTCTCGGTCTGCGCCGCGCGTACCGCGTCCTCGCGCCCGAGGCCACGCTGACCAGCATGCTCGACCGCCGGGTGGTAGCGCCGTGGGGCGTCGCGGGCGGCGCCGACGCCGTGCCCTTCCGCATCACCGTCAACCCCGGCCCGAACGCGCGCGACTTCGGCGGCAAGGCGACGGCGACCCTGAGGCAGGGCGACCTCGTGCTGATCGAGACGTGCGGCGGCGGCGGCTCGGGCCCGCCGGCCGATCGGTCGGCAGAGGCGCGCGAGCGGGACCGCCGGGAGGCCGTCGAATGACGCGGAGCCTGGAGGACCGGATCGCCATCGTGACCGGCGCGGCCAAGGGGATGGGCCGCGAGATCTGCCTCGCGCTCGCCCGCGAGGGCGCGCACCTGGTCCTCGCGGCGCGCGAGGTCGCGCCGCTCCAGGCTCTCGCCCGCGAGATCGAGCCTCTCGGTCGTCGGGCGCTCGCAGAGCCCACAGACGTCACCGACGAGGCCGCGGTGCGGACGCTCGTCGAGCGCACGCTCGCCACATTCGGAGGTCGGATCGATATCCTGGTCAACGGCGCCGGTGTCACCGGACCCATCGAGACGCCGGTGTGGGAGATCACGGGCGACGACTGGAACCACGTGCTCGCCGTGAATCTCCGGGGCACGTTCCTGCCGACCAAGCACGTGCTCCCGACGATGATCGCCCAGCGCGACGGCAAGATCGTCAATATCAGCGGCACCTCGGGCCTGCGCGGCTATAAGTATCGCGCCGCCTACTCGGCCTCCAAGTGGGCGCTCCGCGGCTTCACCCGCACCGTGGCGCTCGAGGTCGGTCCCTACAACGTGAACGTCAACGCCGTCCATCCCGGCATCGTCGCCGGCGACCGGATGGATCGCCTCTGCCGCGAGAAGGCGCGCGCCCGCGGCTCCTCGCCCGAGCGGGTCCACGACGAGTACGTCCAGGAGATGGCGCTCCGCCGCGTCACCACGGCCCGGGACATCGCCAACGCCGTCCTCTTCCTCGCGTCCGACGCCTCGAAGAACATGACCGGACAGTCGGTGACCGTGGACGGCGGCTGGGATGTGTGAACCCCAGGCTCCATCCCGCTTTCGTCTTGCGCGTCCCCGGGAGCGTGCTTACAGTGTAAGCACACCAGCGGAGTCCCCTCCAAGGGACGGTCCTGGCGTGGAGGTTGGCGGCCGATGAAGACTCGCATCGTTCGGGTTGGCAACTCGCGCGGCGTGCGCCTGCCTAAGCTCCTGCTCCAGCAAGCTCGGCTCGCCGACGAAGTGGAGCTCCAAGTGAAGCCAGGTCGGATCGTCATTCGGGCGCTCCGACGGCCACGAGCCGGCTGGGCAGAAGCAGCCCGCCAGGCGCACGAGCGCGGCGATGACAAACTTCTCGATCCACCCACGCCCACACGTTTCGATCGTCGGGAGTGGGCGTGGCGGTAGGGCGAGCGGCGCCCTTACGCGGGGATGTGTACCTTGTTGGGCTCGATCCAACGCGCGGGAGTGAGATTCGCAAGGCGCGCCCGTGCGTCGTCGTGTCTCCCGACGAGCTGAATCGCCACCTGCACACGGTCATGATCGCGCCTATGACGACGGGCGGACAGGCCTACCCGTGGCGCGTCACGTGCCGCTTTCAAGGCCGTGCAGGGTTCGTCGCTCTTGACCAAGTTCGGACGGTCGACACGGCGCGACTGCGGCGGCCACTTGGCCGGCTCGCGCCAGCCACTTTCACGTCCGTACTGGACGTCCTCCAAGAGATGTTTGCCCCGTGAAAAACCGCCGAGAGCTCCACGCAGAGCGGGTAGTAGTGGTCAACGGGATTCGATCCGATGGGTGCGACGAGAGAAGGCCGAGGCGTGCATCCGTTCGAGTACGCGGCACCTGAGACGCTGGCCGAAGCCCTCGCGCTGCTCCGCGAGCACGGCGCGGAGGCCAAGGTCCTGGCCGGGGGGCAGAGCCTCGTGCCGCTCCTCAACTATCGGCTCGCCCGGCCCCGCCTGGTCGTGGACATCAACGGGTTGCCGCTCGCCGGCGTTCGCGTCGACAACGGGTCGCTGCAGTTGGGAGCCCTAACCCGCCACCACGAACTGGAGGAGCTTCCGGAGATCGCTCGGAGCGCTCCGCTCTTGCCCGAGGTGGCGCGGCTCATCGGCAACGTCCGCGTGCGGTCCCTCGGCACCGTAGGCGGGAGCCTCGCTCATGCCGATCCTGCCGCCGAGCTGCCGATGGCGGTGGTGGCGCTCGACGCGCGTCTCACCCTCGCTTCTGCCTCGGGAAGCCGGACGGTGCCGGCGCGCGATTTCTTCACGGGCTACCTTTCTACGGCTCTGGCACCAGACGAGCTCCTCACGGCGATCGAGGTGCCCGTGACGCTGGGAATGGGGTGGGCGGTGGAGGAGTTCGCGCGCCGGGCGGGTGACTTCGCCGTGGTGGCGGTGGCCGCGGGCGTGAGTCTTGACCGTCGCGGGCGCGTCGACGACGCTCGCCTGGCCCTGGGTGGCGTCGCCGACCGGCCGGTGAGAGCCACGGCGGCCGAGGACGTCTTGCGCGGCCAGGAGCCGAGCGCCGAGCGCCTGGCGCGTGCCGCCGAGGTCGTGCGCGAGCGCCTTGATCCTCAGTCGGACGCCTTCGCGTCGGGCGCGTACCGCCGGCTTCTCGCGGGCGTGCTGACCCGCCGCGCCCTGACCCGCGCAGTGACCTCGGCGGGGGGCTCCGCCCCCCTTCCGAAACCTCCCCCCGGGAGGGCGCCGGCTGACTCAGGCTCGCCTCGGGCGTCGGACGCCCTGCGGCTTCGCACTCCCACGCCGGCGCTCGAAGCGCGGTCTCTTCAGGGCGCGGGGAGGAAAGGGCTGATGATCAACGGGCGAGCGCGGGATGTGGACGTCCGGCCGGGCCAGACGCTGCTCGAGGTGCTGCGCGACACGCTCGGCATCTTCGACGTCAAGGAGGGCTGCGGCGAGGGCATCTGCGGCGCGTGCACAGTGCTGCTCGACGGGCGGCCCGTATCGAGCTGCCTCACGCTAGCGGCCGCGGCGCGCGGGCGCGCGCTCCTGACCGTCAGCGGCCTCGAGCGCGAGGGCGGGCTCCATCCGCTCCAGGAGGCGTTCGTCCGGCACGGGGGCGTCCAGTGCGGGTTCTGTACCCCCGGGATGCTGCTCACGACGCTGGCCTTCCTCGAGCGCCACCCCCGCCCGAGCCGTGACGCGATCCGGACGGCGCTCGAGGGCAACCTCTGCCGCTGCACCGGCTACGCCAAGATCCTCGACGCGGTCCTCGCCTACGCGCGCGGAGACGACGGCGATGGCTGACGCGGTCGCGCTCGGCACGCCGCTTCGCCTCGTCGGCCGGCCCCTCCCGCGCCACGACGCGCGAGACAAGGTGGCGGCGGCGACCGCCTACGCGGCGGACTGGGCGATGCCTGGGATGCTCCACGCCGCGGTGCTTCGCTCGCCCTACCCCTCGGCGCGCATCGTCAAGCTCGAGACGGCCGGCGCCGAGCGGATGCCCGGCGTCGCCGTCGTCCTCACGGCCAAGGACGTCCCGCGCAACACGCTCTCCACCGACGTCCCGGGGCAGACGACCGCCGTGGGCCCGCTCCGCGCGACGCTCTACGTGCTCGCCCAGGACCGCGTGCGCCATCAGGGCGAGCCGGTCGCGCTGGTGGCGGCCGAGACGCTCGAGCAGGCGCGCGCCGCCGCCGAGGCGATCGACGTCGAGTACGAGCCGCTGCCCGGCGTGTTCGGCCCTGAGGCGGCGCTCGCGCCCGACGCGCCGCGTGTCCACGAGACCGGCAACGTGCTCGCCGAGTGGCGGATCGCGCGAGGCGACCTCGCGGCGGCGTTCGCGCGAGCGGCCGTCGTCGTCGAGGGCGAGTACGCGACCCAGTGCGTGGACGCCGCGTCCCTCGAGCCCGAGGCGGGCGTGGCGTGGGTCGACTCGGACGGCGTCATCACGATCCGTGTGTCCACGCAGGTGATCGAGCACTTCCGCGACGTCGCCGAGGCGCTCCAGATCCCGCAGAACCGCGTCCGCGTGATCGGCACCTATCTCGGCGGCGGCTTCGGCGGCAAGGAGGACGTCACGGTCGAGGTGTACCTCGGGCTCCTCGCGCTCAAGACCGGACGGCCGGTGAAGATGGTGTGGACGCGCGCCGAGTCGCTCCTGGCTCGCGCCAAGCGCCACCCGTATCGGATGCGCTACCGCACCGGCGCGCTCGCCACGGGCGAGGTCGTCGCCCAGCAGATCGAGCTGCTCGCCGACGCGGGCGCCTATGCCTATCTCTCCGCGCTGGTGCTGCTCTACTCGACCGTCACCGCGGCCGGGCCGTATCGCGTCCCGGCGGTCCGTGTCGAGGCACGCGTCGCCTACACCAACAACCCGCCGACCAGCGCGATGCGCGGCTTCGGCGCCATGCAGACCGTGTTCGCCTACGAGTCGCAGATCGACCGGATCGCCCGCGCCCTCGGCCTCGATCCCGTCGAGGTTCGCCGGGTGAACGCGCTCCGCCGCGGCGACAGCCTGCCCGTGGGCCAGGTGCTCGAGACCCACGTCGCGCTGCCGGAGCTGGCCGCGCGCGCGTGGGCGGCGCTGGGCCCGCCGACACCGCCACGGTCGCCGCACGTCAGAGTCGGCCGAGGCCTCGCCTGCAACTTCCAGCCCTACGGCCGCATCGTCTGGCTCCACGACTGGTCGAGCGCCTGGGTCGGCTTCGAGATGGACGGAAGCCTCGTCGTGAGGTGCGGCGTGCCCGACGTCGGCGGCGGCCAGGCGTCATCGCTCGGCCAGATCGCCGCCGAGGTGCTGGGCGTAGACTTCGACCGCGTCTCCCTGCACATCGCCGACAGCGCCCTGACGCCCCTGGCCGGAACGACCACGGCCAGCCGGCAGCTCTACATGTCGGGCAACGCCGTGCTCAAGGCGGCGCGCGAGCTGCGCGCCCAGATCCTGGCCGTCGCGGCGACGCTGCTGGGCGCCGACCGGACGGCACTGGACCTGGCCGGCGGGGCCGTCGTCACGCGCGACGGGCGCGCGCTTCCGCTGGCGGCGGTGCTCGGCCACTGCGCGAGGGCCGGTGTGCCGCGGAGCCACCTGGCCGTCTACCACGCGCCAGCCGGTGAGCCCGTGGATCTCGCGACGGGCTCGGGCAAGGTCTTCCCCGACTACACCTTCGGCGCCCACGCGGCCGAGGTCGAGGTGGATCTGGAGACCGGCGCGCTGCGCGTGCTGAAGTACACCGCGGCGCACGACGTCGGCCGCGCGATCAACCCCCAGTCGGTGGAAGGCCAGATCCAGGGCGGCGCCGTGCAGGGGCTCGGCTACGGGCTCATGGAAGAAGTAATCGTGGAGGACGGCATCAACCTTACCACCTCCTTCGCCTCGTACCTCATCCCGAGCGCTGCCGACGTCCCCGACGTGGAGCCCATCGTCGTCGAGGCCGGCGAAGGGCTCGGCCCCTTCGGCGCACGCGGCATCGGCGAGCCTCCCATCGGCCCGCCGGCCGCCGCCGTCGCCAATGCCGTCGCCGACGCGACCGGCGCGCGCCTGACGCGGTTGCCGCTCACCGCGGAGCGTGTCGCGGCGGCGCTCGGCCTTCTCCCTCGCTAGGTCGTCGACGGGGCCTCGATCTCCCGGCCGGTGTACGATGAGCGATGTCTGAGCCATGCGACAGCGGCACGCCACTCTGGTGACGCTCCTGGCCGCCGCGCTGCTCGCCGGATGCGCCACTCCCTATGGGAGGGCTCGAACCGCGCTCGCCGAGGAACGTTATGAGGAAGCCGCGAGCGGGTTCGAGGAGATCCTCACGCGCCACCCCGATCGCCTCGATGCCCTCATCGGCCTCGGGAAGGCGCGATACAAGCTCGGTACGTTCGACGACGCGATCACCGCGCTGACTCGCGCGGCCGCCCGGGCACCGAAGTCCGAGACCGCGCACCTCTACCTGGGGCTGAGCCACCTCCGGAAGGGCGAAGACGGTCCGGCCGAGGAACACCTGAAGACCCTCCTCGCGCTTGGGCCGCACCCGCGCCTGGCCGCTCAGACGAGCCGCGCGCTCGAGCTCGTGCGCGGCGAACACCTCTCCACGGAGATGCGCGCCTTCATCGCGGCCAGTCTCGAGGACGAAACCGAATGGGCGCGAGAGGTGCGACGGGCGGCGGAGTACGCTTATCCGCCACCGCCGTTCTACTGGTATCGCCCCTTCGGCCCCTGCTTCACGACGCGGAGCGGGCACCTGGTCTGTTACTGAACGGTTCCTTGCCAACGCCGGAGACCACGGCTATGTTCCTGAACGCGTCTCATCCGGGGCGACCCGACGACGACGGCCTCGCGCCTTGGCCAGAGAGAGGAGCCTGACTATGAGCCGTTGGATCGCGCTCGGCGTCATGATAGCTGCGCTCTCGGCGTGCTCGAGCTTCGACGTAGGCCGGTACGGAGTGTCGGTGGAGAACGTCGCCGCCCTCAAGAAACTCGGGGGACCGAAGGTGAACGTCGGTCAGTTCACGGCGAAGGAGCCCGGGAAGACGAAGATCGCCTGTCGCGCCGTCGGGCCGATCACGACCCCAGACGAGCGACCCTTCGAGGAGTTCATTCGCAAGGCTCTGATCGACGAGCTCACAGTTGCGGATATGCTCTCCGACTCCGCTCCGGTCACTCTGACCGGCCAGCTGAACAAGATCGACTTCGACTCCATGGCCGGCGAGTGGGAGCTGGATCTCACCGTGGCCTCCTCGAACGGGCGATCCTTGAACGTGTCCGACAAGTACAAGTACGGCTTCACCTACATGGGGGAGACGGCGTGTGTGCGGACCGCAAAATCCTTTGGGCCGGCGGTTCAAGTCCTGATCGGCAAGCTCGTGTACGACCCGAAATTCACCGAGTTGCTGAAATAGTGGACGCGCAGCCGGTACGCGGTGGAAGGGCCGGCATGGGCCGAGGGCGCGGCGTCATTCGCGTCATCGTCGGCGCGCTCCTGCTCGGCGGCTGCGCGCAATTCTACTGGTCCAAGCCAAACGGCACGGCCGAGCAATTCGACCGTGCGAGCCGGGAGTGCGCGCGAGACGCGGCCCCGACCCCGACGGCGGCGGCTCATGGCATCGTCGACGAGAGGATCTATCGGGCCTGCCTGTCGGCGCTGGGGTGGAGGCGGGAAAAGCAGTGGGACCCGCCGCCCCCTGGGTGGTTTCGAGGCATCGAGTAGGGACGTCCTGTCACCCGCAACAACCCACGACCTGACGCGAGGAGGCCCGGCGATGGCCGACCCCACCTCTGTCCTCTTGACCGCTCGCCTGGAGCTGGCACGGCTGCCGGCAGTCCTCGACGGCCTGCTTGGCGATCTCGACCCGGCCGACTGGCGCGCCCGTCCAGTCGCTCCCGAATGGGCGCCGGTCGAGATCGTCTGCCACCTGCGCGACGAGGAAGTCGAGGACTTCGGAGCGCGCGTCCGTGTCGCGCTCGAAGGCGGCTCACGCTTCACACCGATCGACCCGGAACGATGGGCCGAGGAGCGGCGCTACCGAGACGCCGACCCGTGGGAGGCGCTGGCGGCGTTTCGAGATCGGAGAAAGGCGAGCCTTGGCTTCCTCGCCTCGGTTCCCCCCGATCGCCTCACGGCTTCCGTCGAGCATCCGCGGCTCAGGCGGCTGTCCGGCCTCGACCTCCTCGTCGCGTGGGTTGCCCATGATCGGCTCCACCTCGCCCAGCTTTCCGGCACGCTGGCGCGGCTGTGGGCCACACGCTGGGCGCCGCTCCGTGCCGACTACGCGGGGCCGATCCCGTACGGAGAGCCCGTCGGGTGACGCTGTCCTCGCTCCGGAGAGGGTGACGTGAGCTGGGAGGTGCGGCCGTGCTCCTCAGCGGACGAGCTGCGCGCGGCGATGGGACCGCTCTGGCACTACTTCGGCCGTTCGACGCCGACCGACGACCAGCTCGGGCGTTTCGCGCGCGTCCTGCCCGCCAAGCGCATGCACGGGGCCTGGGCAGACGGCCGTGCAGTGGGCGGCGCCGCCGCCTTTCCCTTCGAGCTGACCGTGCCCGGCGGCCGTGTCCCGGCTGCCGGCGTGAGCGTCGTGGGCGTTTTGCCCACGCATCGGCGGCGCGGGATCCTGGCGGCTCTGATGCGGGCGCAGCTCGACGCCTGTCACGAGCGCGGCGAGCCGGTCGCGTACCTCTGGGCCACAGAAGACACGATCTACGGGCGGTTCGGCTACGGTATCGGCTCGTTCACGGGGGAGATCGATCTCCCGCGTGAGCGGTCGGCCTACTACGCGCGGTTCGAGCCGTCGGGAGAGGCGCGGATCGTGCCGCTCGAGGAGGCCGAGCCTCTCGTGGCGCCAGTGTACGACCGGGTCGCGGCCGAGACCCCCGGCATGTTCGCGCGAACTTCTGCCTGGTGGCAAGCCCGCGCGCTCGCCGACCCGGCGTGGCGCCGCCAGGGAGGCGGCGAGCTGCAGTGCGTGATCGTCGAGTTTGAGCGTGGCCCCGCCGCGTACGCGCTCTACCGGATGAGCATGGCGTTCGATCGTGGCATCCAGACGGGGACGATCGACGTCGTCGAGGCCATGGGCGACTCGCCCGAGGCGGCGCGCGCGATCTGGCGGTACCTGCTGGACATCGACTGGATGGCGCGCGTCCGGGCAGGGTTGCTGCCGCTCGACCATCCGCTCCTGCTGCTGCTCGCCGAGCCGCGCCGGCTCCGCTTCAACCTCCGTGACGGGCTCTGGGTTCGCCTGGTAGATGTTGGCGCGGCGCTCGCGGCGCGCTCGTACTCGCCCGACAACTCCGTGGTGGTGGAGGTCGCCGACGGGTTTTGCCCATGGAACGCGGGCCGCTGGCGCGTCGGCGGCAAGGGCGTCGAGCGAACCCTAAACGAGCCGGAACTCCGCTGCGACGTGACCGCGCTCGGCTCCGTCTACCTCGGCGGCTTCACCTGGGCGCAACTGGCGAGGGCGCTGCGGGTCGAAGAGGTGCGCCACGGCGCGATCGCGCGCGCCGACGCGCTCTTCCGGACCGAGCGCGCCCCGTGGTGTCCCGAGATCTTCTGAGGGACGCCATGGACCGTCGTCATCCGGCCCCAGAGAGGAGGCAGGCGGCCCTCACCTACGTCCGTCACCAGGCCGCCAAGAGCATGGCCGACTTGCGAGTCCGGGCCCGCCACTTTTCTGAGGCGCCGACGCGCTAGCACGCCGGCCGCCGCAGGACCTCGGGCGCGATCCGGCGGCGGACCAGCCTCCCGTCGAGCGCGTCGCCGACGAGGCGGCCATGCTCGACGACGACGCGGCCGCGGAGGATCGTGGTCACGGGCCAGCCCTGGATCGGCCAGCCCTCCCAGGGGCTGTAGTCGCTCACGTGAAAATCCTCGCGCGCGAGCGTCTTTCGAATCGCCGGATCGATGAGGACGAGGTCCGCGTCGCTCCCGGGCGCGATGACGCCCTTCTGCGGATAGAGCCCGAGAATCCGCGCCGCGTTCGTGGCCGTCACGTCGGCGAACCGTTGGAGCGACATCCGGCGCTTCATGACGCCTTCGGAGAAGACGATCCCCATACGCGCTTCCGCGCCGAGGTTGCCGCCGGTCACGTTCTCGAGGTCCTGGCCGCGAAGCTTCAGCTCAAGCGAGGTCGGGAACTCGTCGGTCGCCGTCGTCGAGACGCCGTCGTGCACGAGTCCGTCCCAGAGCGCCGTCTGGTCCTCGGGGTACTTGAGGGAGGGATAGGTGTGGTAACAAAAGCCCCGCGGTGTCTTGTAGTCCTCGGCGGTGAAGCAGGCGTAGTGGTGGAGCGTCTCGGCGTAGATCGGGAGCCCCTTCGCGCGCGCCTCGGCGACCGCCTCCACGCCCTCCCGGGCCGAGGTGTGCACGAAGTAGACGCCCGCGCCGGTATGGGCGGCGAGCTGGATCGTCCGCCGGAACGCGAGCAGCTCCGACAGCTTGTTGTGGACGAGCGGGAGCAGCCAGCCGTCGGTCTGCTTCTCCTCGCGGAACTTCTCGTACATGAACTGCACGAGGTCGTGGTCCTCGGCGTGGACGGCCATGATGCCGTCGTGGGCCGCGACCTTCTCCATCGCGAGCTGGATGCGCCCGAAGTCGAGCCGGTAGGGATGGCGCTTGGGATGGGGCGGGAGCACCTCGACCGTGAAGACCTTGAAGCTCGGGAAGCCCGCCTGGATCGCCTCGGGGATCTGGTCGAAGAGCTTGATCGGGAGCTGGCCCTGGAGCGCCACGTGGAAGGAGTAGTCTGTGTAGGAGTTTCCCTTCCAGCGCGCCCCTCGAGTCTCGAGCGCCTGCGGGATGTCCGTCCCCGGGCGGACGAAGCAGAAGTCCACGTGGGTGGTCGTGCCGCCGAAGACCATCCCGCGCGTGTCCTCCTCGGGACCGAGCGTGTGGAGGTTGTCCTCGGGATGCATCGAGATGAAGTGGGCGAGGTGCGTGTGGGGCTCGATCCCGCCCGGGACGACGAGCTTCCCCGTCGCGTCCAGCACGCGGCCGGCCTCCACCCGTGGGTCGGGCAGGCCGACCGCGACGATGCGCTCGCCCTGGACGGCCACGTCCCACCGGCCGACCCCCTGCGGCGTCACCACGTCGCCCCCGCGAATCACGAGATCCAGCATGGTCCTCCCTCCTTCACTTCACCTCGGTCTGGGACTCCCATCGGACGAGCCTCGGGTCGACCTCCTTGAGGAGCTTCGTGTAGAAGATACCCTCGGGGGCGATCTTCTGGGGGATCCGGTTGAGCGAGTAGAGGAAGTCGACGAACTCGCCCATGCCGCGGTAGATCTTGTCGGTCATCTCCATCGAGTAGACGTTGAGGGCCATGATGTCGCGCGCGAGCCCTTCGTCCATCTTCATCTCACGCGCCACGATCTTCACGGTGGCCTCGCGGTCGGTGTTGATCGTGGTCGTCGCCTTCGCGAGCGCGCGCAGCACCGCCTTCAGGGTGTTCGGGTTCTCCTTGAGCATCTTGCCGCTCGCGACGACCCCCGCGTGCACGAGGAGCCAGTCGACCTGACCCTCCTTGCCCGGGATGTAGCTCCGGTTCCCGGTGAAGTAGACCTTTCCCCCCGCGCTCTTGACGGCGTTGAACACCCACGGCGCCCAGCCCGCCATCGCGTCGATGTCCCCCTTGGCGAGCGCGGTGACCCCGTCGGGCGGCGCGAGGTTCACGAACTGGATCTTGGCGAAGTCCACGCCGGTATCCTTCGCCATCGCCTGGATGGCCATGGTGACGGACGCGCCCTTCGGCATGCCGACCTTCAGCTTCTCGAGGTCCTTGGGCGACCGCACGATCTCCTGAGCGCGCTTGCCGAGGACGACCTGCTGCGTGCCCGCGATGTCACTCTGGGGGGCGATGTTGTAGATCGCCTGCCCGGCCGCCGCGATCGGCACGACCATCGTCGCCGTCGCCGTACCGAGATGGATGTTCCCGGCGCCCCACATCGACGGCAGGTCGGTCCCGGCGATGTACCAGCGCGGACTGACCTTGACCCCCTGCTCCTTGAAGTAGCCCAGCGCGTCGGCCACGGCGAACTGCGCCGACATCTGCGCGTCCCGCACGAGCCACGCATCCACCTCGCTGAGCTCCGGCCTCTGCGCGAGCGCACCGCCCGCCGGCCCGAGGACGAGAAGCGCCGCCAGCACCACCGTCAGCTGTCGCATCCTACGGCTCCTTTCGGCATGAGTGGCCCCCGTCAGGGGAGCGCACCCCCGCGCAGCACGCGCCGCTCGGTCATCAGCAGCAGGGCGTTGACGAGCGATCCGAGGGCCCCGAGCAGCAGGGCCCCCATGACGATCTGGGCCGGATTGAAGAAGACGCGCCCCTCCATGATCAGGTTGCCGAGGCCGGCGTCGGCGCCCATGAACTCGGCCCCGACGATCACGAAGATCGCGAGTCCGAAGCCGAGACGCAGCGCGACCACGATGCCCGGGAGCGCCGCCGGCAGCACGACGCGCCGCAGGAGGTCCCGGCGCGAGGCGCCGAGGCTCGCGGCCGCGCGCAGCAACATGACGTCCACGCGGAGGAGGCTCGCGCCGGTCCCGACGAACATCGGGAAGAACGTCGTGTACGCGATGAAGGCGACCTTCGACGTCTCGCCGAGGCCGAACCACACGAGGAACATCGGCAGGAAGGCGAGTGGAGGAATCGGCCGGACGAACTCGATGACCGGCTCGAGCGCGAGCCGCGCGGGCGTGGAGACGGCGACCAGCAGGCCGAGGGCGAGCGCGGCGGCCGCGGCGAGCCCGAACCCCTCGACGATGCGGAGGGCCGACACGGCGAGATGGTGGGCGAGCGACCCGTCGCGGATCTGCACGGCGGCGAGCGCGCCGACCTCGCCCGGCGTCGGCAGCAGCACCGGGTTCATGACCTCGAGCGCGAGGTTGCCGTAGGCGACGAGCGCCCAGGCGAGGAGCGCCCCCGCGAGCGCCGCCGCCCGGATCATTCGCGCACCTTCGCGACTTCTTCCTTCACGACGCGCGTGATCTCGCTCTCGTAGCGGGTGAACTCCGGGGCGAACCGGTCCCGCGCCTCCCCGAGCTTGATCGTGAACATCTCCTTGATCCGCCCGGGCGCCGAGGTCAGCACGACCAGTCGATCCGCCAGGTACACCGCCTCGCGGATCGAGTGCGTGACGAAGACGATCGTCTTGTGCTCGACCCGCTGGATGCGCGAGAGCTCCTCCTGCATCACCTCGCGAGTCTGCGCATCGAGGGCGCCGAACGGCTCGTCCATGAGCACGATGGACGGGTTGTTGGCGAGTGCCCGCGCGATCGCCACGCGCTGCTTCATCCCGCCGGAGAGCTGCACGGGGAACTTCGTCGCGTGCTCGCGGAGCCCGACCATGTCCAGGTATCGCGCCGCGATCTCTCGGCACCGCGCGGCCTCCACCCCAGCAAGGCGTGGCCCGAACTCGACGTTCTGGGCCACGGTGAGCCAGGGAAAGAGCACGTACTCCTGGAAGACCACACCGCGCTCGGGCCCGGGGCCCGTGATCGGCGTGGCGTCCACCAGCACCCGCCCGCGCGTCGGCGGCAGAAAGCCCGCGACGATGTTGAGCAGCGTGGACTTCCCACAACCGGACGGACCGAGCAGGCACAGGAGCTCGCCCGCCTGGACCTCGAGGTTGATGTCGACCAGCGCGGGCGTCGAGCGGCCGTCCAGGGCGAACGCCTTGTGGACACCCTCGATCCGAACGCGTGCCCCGCCGACACCCGCCGGGCTCATCACGCGGGCGGACGCTCCCACCGGAGCCAGCGACGGCCGAGGCGGACGACGAGGGCGTTGCCCGCGTAGCCGAGGAGCCCCAGCACAATGGCGGCGCCGAGCATCTGGTCCACGAGGAAGAAGTTCCGCCCGTCGTTGATGAGGTACCCGAGCCCCTCTTCGGCGCCGATGAACTCGGAGATGACGATGACGAAGAACGAGAGCGCCACGCCGAGACGGATCCCGGTCAGGAGCTCCGGCAGCGCCGCCGGCAGCACGACGCGGAAAAAGAGCGGCGTGCGCCGGGCGCCCAGGCTGGCGGCGGCGCGGAGCAGCAGCGGGTCCACCCGCCCGACCGCGTGGACCGTCGTGAGGAACATCGGAAAGAACGTCGCGTAGGTGATGAACGCGATCTTCGACGTCTCGCCGATCCCCACCCAGACGATGAAGAGCGGCAGCATCGCCAGCGGCGGGATCGGCCGCAGGATCTCGACGATCGGCTCGAGCAGGTTGCGGACCACGGGGAAGTGCCCCGCCGGCAGCCCGAGGGCGAGCGCCAGGAGGGCGCCCGTCGCGAAGCCGACGACGACGCGCTCGAGCGTGGCGGCGACGTGGCCCCAGAGCTGGCCGGTCGCGGCGAGCTCCGCCACCTTCCCCAGGACGCGCCACGGGCCGGCGAGGAAGATCGGATTGAAGAGGTTCCCGAGCACGACGAGTCCCGACGCGAGGCTCCACACGAGGAGGAAGGCGACGACGGCGCCCGCCCGGAGGACCCACGCCCGCCCCCGCGGGAGCGGCGCTCCGTGGAGTCCCCACTCGACCAGGTCCGTCACCGTGTTCACGAACATGACCTCCTCACGCCGGGCTCACGGCGTGACCGCCTCGGCGGCGGCGGCGGTGTGGTGGACGTATCTCACGCGCGGGGCGGCAGGTCAAGACGGCGCGGAGGCGTTATACTGCGCGGCGATGGGCGATCTGTTGCTGCGACGCGGAGTGGTCGACGGCCGACGGCGGGACGTGGCCATCCGTGACGGACGGATCCGCCGGCTGGGCGTGGACCTCGACCCGACCGGCTACGACGCGCTCGACGTGACCGACAAGCTCGTCCTCCCGGGCTTCGTCGAAAGCCACATCCACCCGGACAAGGCCTTCATCGCCGACCGTACCGAGGGGCTGCGCGCCGGGGGCCCGTCCGCGCAGACGCTGGTCGCCGAGCTGAAGAAGACGTTCACGGTCGACGACATCTACCGGCGCGCGCGGCGCGTGATGGAGCTCGCCGTCCGACACGGCTGCACGACGATGCGCGCCCACGTCGAGGTGGACGCCTACGTCGAGCTCCGAGGCGTGGAGGCGCTGCGCCGGTTGCAGGTCGAGCTCGCCGGGGTGCTCGACCTCCGGCTGATCGCCTTCGCGCAGGAGGGGATCTTCCGCGACGGCGTGACGCAGGACCTGTTGCGCGAGGCGCTCAAGGCGGGCCTCGCAGTCCTCGGGGGCTGCCCCTCTATGGACCGCGACCAGCCGCGCCACATCGACTGGTTCTTCGATACCGCCCAGGACTTCGGCGTGCCGCTGGACTTCCACGCCGACTCCGCGGACGACCCGGCGATGCTGGTGAGCGACTACATCGCCGAGCAGACGATCATCCGCGGCATGCAGGGACGCGTGACCGTTGGCCACCTCGGTACGCTCGACGTGCTCACGCCCGACCACCGAGCACGGGTCATCGACAAGCTGCGCGAGGCCGGGCTCCACGTCATCAGCCTGCCCGCCACCGAGCTGCACGTGAAGGGGCGTGGCGACGACCGGCGGACCTGGCGCGGGGTCACGCGCATCGCGGAGCTGCGCGCGGCCGGGATCAACGTTGCCCTCTCCACGAACAACATCGTCAACCCCTTCACCCCGTACGGCCACCCCGACCTCCTGCGCCAGGCGCTCGTGGCCGCCATGGCCGCGCACCTCGGAAATCTCGAGCAGATGGCCTGGCTGCTGGAGCTCGTCACGACGAACCCCGCCCGCGCCGTCGGGCTCGAGGACTACGGCCTCCGCGAGGGCTGCCGTGCGGACCTCGTCGTCCTCGACGCGCACGACCCTGCGCAGGCGATCACCGAGCAGGCGGAGAAGCTCTACGTGATCAAGGGCGGGGTGCTGGTCGCGCGGAACACGCGGACCAGCGAGGTGCTGACGCCGAGATAGGGGGCCGGCCAAGGACGGAGAACCCATGAGCGCGGAATCCAGGATCACGGTCGGGCTGCTCCACCCGGGCGAGATGGGAGCGGCCGTCGGCACCACAGTCGTGGCCGGAGGGATGCCTTGCCTCTGGGCGTCCGCGGCGCGCAGCGCGGCGACGCGGGCCCGCGCGAGGGAGGTCGGGCTCGAGGACGCCGGAACGCTCGAGGCGGTCGTCCGGGCGAGCCGCGTGATCCTGTCCGTCGTGCCGCCGCACGGCGCGGCCGACCTCGCGCGCGCCGTCGCCGCGCTCGGCTTTCGCGGGCTCTACGTCGACGCGAACGCCGTGGCGCCGGCGACAGCGCGGGAGATGGGTCGCGTGGTCGAGGCGGCGGGCGCCCGCTTCGTCGACGGAGGCATCATCGGCCCGGCGACGCGCACCAGGCGCGGCGTCACGCGGGTCTACCTCGCCGGGCCGGGCGCGACGGAGGTTGCCGCGTTGTTCCGCGCCGGGCCGCTGGAGGCCGTCGTCCTCGACGCGCCTCCGGGCGCGGCGTCGGCGCTGAAGATGGCGTACGCCGGCTGGAACAAGGGCGGTCAGGCCCTCCTGGCCGCGATCCGCGCCTTCGCGCTCGCCGAGGGCGTGGACGCGGCTCTCCTCGCCGAGTGGAAGATCTCGAAGCCAGACCTTCCGGCGAGCTCCGAGCGAGCGATCCACGACAACGCGCGCAAAGCCTGGCGCTTCGTGGGCGAGATGGACGAGATCGCTCGGTCGCTCGCCGCGGTGGGGCTGCCCCCGGCCTTCCACGAAGCTGCCCGGGAGATCTTCGCGCGGCTCGCCGGTTACAAGGACACGACGACGTCACCCACGGTGGAGGAAGCCGCCGCCAAGCTCCTCGGGCAGCCCCGACCTTCGACGGGCAGACGCGATGGATGAACCCTGGTGGGCAGGGTCCGCTCCCCGCCACGGCCGCTCCCTTCGGTCCGCGGCCTGTCTTCAGGGCGCTTGCGGATACGGCTCAGGAATCGAGAAGGTCGAGCCGATCGAGATCGTGACGGTTTCACCGGCTCCGTTCACGTGGATCGAGACGGCGCCGGGCAAGTCGATGAAGACGATCGTTTCGTCGACGGAGTCGTCGCTATACGCGTGCTGTACGCGGTCGCATTGGCCGATGGCGCTCGCAAGGCGCGCGACTTCATCCTTGCGCTCGGAGGGGGTGACACGCCACGCGCACCAATAGGAGCGCGACGCGTCCTGGTACCAGCATTCCGAAGCTCCGGGCAGATTCCGAGTCACCCGCGTCTTGAGCTCTCGACGATTGGCCTCGTCACGGATTGACCAGAATCTCGAACGAGCGAGTGGTACCACGATCCGCAAGGTTCCGAGTCAGATCACGCGGTCCTTCTCAAGCGCCCTGAGCTCGTCGGTCGGGAGGCCGAGCCAGCCGCCGTAGACCTCGGCGTTGTGCTCGCCCAACAGCGGGGCGCGCGTCACGGTCGTGGGCGAGGCGGAGAGCTGCACCGGGTTCGCGGGCATGGCGAAGGGGCCGCGCGTCGGGTGCTCAAGAGTGACCACCATGCCGCGCGCGACCAGCGATGGATCCGAGAGGACCTCGCCGGAGTCGAGCACGGCGCCGCACGGAATGCCGACGCCGGCCAGGGCTTCCATCGCCTCGTGCTTGGTCCGCTTCTCCGTCCACGCCTCGATGAGCGGATCGATCTCCGGGGCGTGCTCGGCGCGCTTCTGCCGGTCGGCGAGGCGCGGGTCGTCGCCAAGCTCGGGGCGCCCGAGGATCCGCGTGAGGGTCCGCCACATCTCGAGCGTCGCGCAGTGGACGAAGACGTAGTCGTTCGGTCCGAAGGGGCGACAGCGGTAGAGGTTGGACGGGCCCGCGGCGACCGAGCGGTTCCCGCGCCGCGGCACCGGCGTGCCCGTCACGTAGTGCTCGCGCAGGTGGATGCGGACGAGGTTCAGCACGCTGTCCTGCTGGGCGACCTCGACCCGCTGGCCCTCGCCCGTCTGCTGGCGCTGGACGAGGGCCGCCAGGATGCCGATGGCGCAATGGAGTCCCGCGCCCGTGTCCCCGAGCCCCGCCTCGGTCCGCAGCGGCGGACCGTCGGGCATGCCGGTGAGGCTCATGACGCCGCCCATCGCCTGCGCGATCCACTCGAAGCTCTTGTAGGCCGCGTAGGGTCCGGTCGCGCCGAAGCCCTTGACGGACGCGGCGATGACGCGCGGGTTGATCCGGCGGAGGGCGTCGTACCCGAAGCCCAGGCGCTCGATCGCGCCGGGCCCGAAGTTCTCGGCGACGACGTCCGCGCGTCCCACCATCCGCTCGAAGATGGCGCGTCCCCGCTCGGTCTTCAGATCGAGCGTGACGCTCTTCTTGTTGGCGTTGAGGAGGAGGAAGAACCAGGCGTCCAGATCCGCGCGCTCCGACAGTGCCCGGCGCCCGGGCTCGCCACCGGGCGGCTCGATCTTGATGACGTCGGCGCCGAGCCAGGCGAGCATCTCGGTGCAGCTCGGTCCCGCCTCGTACTGCGTCAGGTCCAACACCACGATCCCTTCGAGCGCCTTCCCCATGTCCCCTCCGTTGTAGCGGGGCCCGCGAGGCCGCCCCACTCAGGGGGTGGCCTGAGCGAGGCACGGCCCGGCTCCGTTCCGCCTGTCGCCTCTCACTCCACCGCTCTCGCGGGCCCGTGAGGCCGCCCCACTCAGGGGGTGGCCTGAGCGAGGCACGGCCCGGCTCCGTTCCGCCTGTCGCCTCTCACTCCACCGCTCTCGCGGGCCCGCGAGGCCGCCCCACTCAGGGGGTGGCCTGAGCGAGGCACGGCCCGGCTCCGGCCGCTACGTCGTGTAGGCCGAGAAGCGGATCGTCTGCGCGCGCGCCTTGAAATCGGTCACGACGTTGACGACCGCGGGCTTGCCCGAGGCCCAGGCCCGCTCGAGCGCCGGCCGGATCTCGTGGGGCTTCTCGACGAACTCGCCGTGAGCGCCGAGATCCTGCGCGACCTTGTCGTAGCGCGTGTAGCCGAGGTTGCGCCCGGGCTTGCTCCCCTGCGGGTCGGCCGTCCAGCCGCCGTTGTTGCTGATGACGACGACGACGGGAATCCGGTGGCGGACCGCCGTGTCGATCTCCATCGCGTTGAGCCCGTACGAGCCGTCGCCGTGCAGAACCAGCACCTGCGCGTCGGGGCGGGCGACCTTCGCGCCGACGCCGAACGGGAGCCCCACGCCCATGCACCCGAAGGGACCGGAGTTCAGCCGGTGCCCCGGCGCGAAGGTCGGGATCGACTGGCGCCCGTAGTTCAAAATCTCCTGGCCGTCCACGACCAGGATCGCGTCGCGGCGGAGGAAGTCACGCACCTCCTTGCAGAGCCGGAGCGGATGGATCGGGACCTGGTCCGTGCTCATCTGCTTGTCCATCTCGGCCGCCTTCTCCGCGTGGAGCGCCCGGAGCCTCGACCCCCACGCGGCGTAGCGGCCACGATCGAGCTTCCCACGCGCCTCGGCGACGAGCTGCTCGAGGACGGCGCGGGCGTCGCCGACGATCGGCACGTCGACCCGGCGGTTGGCGCCGAGCTGGCTCGGGTTCACGTCGATGTGGATGACCTTCAGGTCCGCCGCGAACCGGGGCGGGCGACCGAACTGGAGCACGTAGTTGAAGCGCGTGCCGACGGCGAGGAGGACGTCGGCCTCCGCGAAGGCCCTGGCGCGGGCGTTGAGAAACGCGAGCGCGTGGTCCTCCGCGACCATCCCCCGCGAGATCGGGGTCGTGTAGAAGGGAATGCCGGTCGTGTCGACGAAGGCCTGGAACGCGGACGCGGCGTCCGACCACCAGACACCGCTGCCGCCGATGACCAGGGGCCGCTCGGCCCGGGCGAGCAGGGCGACGGCGGCCGCGATCGCCGCCGGGTCGCCCTGCGCCCGGGGCGTAGGCTCGGAGCGGGCCGGGAACGCGACACTCGCCTCGTCCACGGCCTCGCCCAGGACGTCGCCCGGGAGGTCGAGATAGACGGGGCCCGGCCGGCCCGACGTCGCCGCCCGGAAGGCGGTGGCCACGAGCTCGGGGATGCGCCGGGCCTCGAGCACGCGCTCGGCCCACTTCGTGATCGGGCGCATGATCGCGACCTGATCGATCTCCTGGAACGCCTCCATCCCGAGATAGACGCGCGGGCTCGACCCGCCCACCGCGATCAGCGGGGCGGCGTCGACGAAGGCGTTGGCGACGCCCGTCACGAGATTGGTCGTCCCCGGTCCCGAGCAGCCCATACAGACGCCGGGGCGCCGGGTCACGCGGCTGTACGCGTGGGCCATCATCGCCGCCGCCTGCTCGTGGCGTGTGTCGATGGCCCGGACCCCGAGCCTGATGCAGGCGCTTTCGGTCTCGAGCATCGGCCCGCCCATGAGGAAGAAGAGCGTGTCCATGCCCTGCGAGGCGAGCGATCGCGCGAGGAGCTCCGACCCGGTCAGTGATCCCATGCGCCCCCTCCCCGGGCCGCGGCCCGTGCGTCGAAGATACCCGAAAGCGGCTTGACAATGCCCGACGAACGGCGGAGATTCTCTGCACCCTGCGTCCGTCCGACTGATCGCCGAACGAAGCGAGGAGGCGGCACATGACCACGATCTCCCGTCGGGGCTTTCTCAAGACCTCGAGCGCGCTCGGGCTCCTGGCCGCCGGCGGCGGCGGCGCTCCCGCCTTCGCCCAACCCGCGAAGCTCCACCTCCTGCAGTGGGTCGACTTCATCCCCGAAGGCGACGCCGAGCTCAGGCGCCTGATCGCCGAGTACAACAAGCAGATGAAGATGGACGTCACGCTCGAAACGATCAACGCCAACGATCTCCAGGCGCGCATCACCGCGGCGATCCAGTCGGGGAGCGGTGCCGACATCATCCTGATGCTCCACAACTGGCCCCACCTCTACGCGAACGCGCTCGCCGACGTGTCGGAGCTCGCCGAATGGAAGGCTCGGGACCAGGGCGGCTACTACCCCCACAACGAGGCCGCGGCGCGCGCCGGCGCGCGGTGGCTCGGGCTGCCGTGGGGCACGGGCGGCATCCTCATCGCGTATCGCCGATCGTGGTTCGCGGAGGTGGGCGCGTCGGAGCCACCGCGGACGCTCGAGGAGTACCGGAGGATCGGCGTCGCGCTCAAGAAGAAGGGCAAGCCCGTCGGACAGACGCTGGGCCACACGTTCGGCGACGCGCCGGCCTGGACGTACCCGCTCACCTGGACGTTCGGCGGGACCGAGACCGACCCGAGCGGGAAGAGGGTCGTCTTGAACGGGAAGGGGACGATCGAGGCCGTGAAGTGGATGGTCGCCTTCTGGAAGGACGCGTGCGACGAGGGGGCGCTGGCGTGGGACGACACGAACAACAACCGCGCGTTTCACGCCGGGGAGATCAGCGCGACGCTGAACGGCGCGTCGATCTACATCTTCGCCAAGCGCAATCCGGACAAGATCAAGGACGCGGCTGGCCAGCCGATGTGGCGGGACATCTCGCACTTCTCGATCCCGGACGGTCCCCTGGGCCGGACGGCGCCCTACAAGGTGGCCTTCTCCCACGCGATCATGAAGTACTCGAAGCACCAGAAGGCGGCCAGGGAGTTCCTCAAGTGGCTCCACGCGAAGGAGCAGTTCGGCCGGTGGTTCGAGATCGAGGAGGGATACAGCGTCGGCGCCACGACGGTCTGGGAGAACCACCCGATGTGGGCGAAGATCGACGACGCGCTCCGGCCCTTCCGGACCGCGCCGCGCGGCGCCCGGATGATCGGCTACGCGGGGCCGCCCACCGCCAAGGCGAGCGAGGCGCTGACCAAGTACATCATCACGGACATGTACGCGAAGGCCGTGCAGGGTCTGTCAGCCGAGGACGCCGTGAAGTGGGCCGAGGGGGAGCTCAAGAAGATCTACGAGGACTGACGCGGAGGCGGAATGGAGTTCGGCCTGTTCACGGAGTTCCAGTGTCCGGCGGGAATGCGCGAGGCGGCGGCGTTCGACGAGTCGATGGCCCAGATGCGGGCCGCCGAGGATCTCGGCTTCGACGCCGTGTGGCTCGCCGAGATCCACTTCCAGAAGGATCGCTCGGTGCTCGCCTCGCCGCTCGTCGTGGCGGCCGCCCTCGCGACCTGGACGCGCCGGGTGAAGATCGGGATCGCCGTGCAGGTCTTGCCGCTGAGCCACCCGCTGCGTCTCGCCGAGGACGTGGCGACGGTGGACCATCTGACGAAGGGACGCCTCGAGTTCGGCGTCGGCCGGAGCGGCCTGCCGGGGCACTACGCGGGGTTCAACATCCCCTACACCGAGAGCCGCGAGCGCTTTCTCGAGACCCTGGAGATCCTCATCAAGGCCTGGACGCAGGAGCGTTTCTCCCACGCGGGGAAGCACTTCCACTTCCACGACGTGTGCGTGACGCCGAAGCCCTTCCAGAAGCCGCATCCGCCGCTCCGCGTCGCGGCGACGACGCAGGAGACCTACCCGCTCGTCGGGCGCATGGGCCTTTCCCTGTTCGTCGCCCCACGGACCATCTCGATCTCCGACCTCGGGCGCTTCGTCCGCGGATATCACGAGGGCTGGACGGCGGCGGGACACGCCAGACGCGGCGACATCGGCCTCAGCATACCCGTCTACGTCGCCCCCACGGAGCGGCAGGCGCGCGAGGAGCCGGAAGCCAGCACGATGCACTTCTTTCGCGCGATCAGCGAGGCTCTGAAGAAATCCGACGGCGCGGCCGTTCAAACGGATGAGGCGCGCAGCGCGCGGGCCGGGCGGCTGGCCGAGCTCACCTACGCGGACGTCCTCCGGGAGCAGGCGGTGTTCGGCACGCCCGAGGCGGTGGTGGACCGGCTGCTCGAGCTACGCCAGGTGCTCGGCTTCTCGAGCCTGTCGGCGTGGATGAACCCGGGCGGCCAGATCCCCCACGCGCGTGTGCTGACGTCGATGCGCCTCTTTGCCGAGCGCGTCGCGCCGCGGCTCACGTGAGTTCTGATCAACGTTGGGGGGAGCGGCGCCGCTCCCCCCCAAGCCCCCAACCGGGTACCCACGGGGGCCTCGCCAGCAGGCCGATTGCGCCGGCTCACTCAGGCTCGCCTCGGGCGTCGGACGCCCTGCGGCGTCGCACGCCCACGCCGGCGCTCGAACCGCGGTTAATCCGACACGCTCATGCCGCCTGAGCTCGATTTCTCGATGTCGAGCATCTCCGGCACCGGTTGCGACGTGTCGGCCAGCTCGAGCCGGTTGATGCGCTTCAGCCGATCGACGATCTCCTGGATCCGTCGCGCGGCCTCGAGGATCTCTTCGAGCCGCCGGCGCCCCGCGGCGTCGAGGGTCTCTTCCAGCAGCTGCGCCTGACCCACGACCACCGCCAGCGGATTGTTGATCTCGTGGGCCGCCGCGGCGGCGAGGCCCGCAACGTACCGGAGAGCGTCCCGTTCGCGGAGGGCGGCCTCGATCTGCTTGCGGTGCGTGATGTCACGGGCGATCGACGACACGCCGACGATCCGCCCCTCCGCGTCCCGAATCGGCGACACCGTGACGGACACGTCGATCCGCTGCCCGGCCCGCGTCATCTGCACGGTCTCGTACGCGGTCTCGTAATGGTCGACCCGTTCACCCCGTGCGAGCCGTTCGAGGATCATCGACAGCTCGTCCCGGTGCTCCGGCGGGATGACGAGCGCGATCGGCCACCTGCCGACGACCTCCCGGGCCGCGTACCCGTAGAGCCGCTCGGCGCCCGCGTTCCAGCTCGCGATCATGCCGTCGAGCGTCTTGCCGATAATCGCGTCGTCGGAGGACTCCACGATCGCGGCGACGCGCGCCAGCGCCGCTTCGGTCTGCGCGTGCCCCTTGACGATCGCCGCCAGGAGCAGCGTCATCATCGCCATCGTCCCCATGAACGCCTGGAGCAGCAGCAGCGACTCGTTCGGCGTGTACCGGACGAAGGGCCCCAGGCCGTGCAGCGTCCCCCAGTTCGCGAGCACCGAGAGCAGCGCGACGCACGTCGCCGCCTCGCGCGGGCCGAACCGGAACGCCGCCACGACGAGCGGCGGGATGCAGAGGAACTCGAGGGGATAGTTCCGCGCCCACGGTGACCCCAGACCGCCGAACACGACCGCGCCGACCAGGAGCACCGAGCCCAGCAGCAGCAGGAGCTCCAGGACCTGCCCCCGCGTCAGACGCACCGTCCGGTCCAGCCCCCAGAGGATCAGCACCGGCGCCACCACCAGCGCCCCCGCCACGTCCCCCAGCCACCACGTGAGCCAGATCGCCCCCAACCCCTCCCAGCGCGCGTGGCCCCCCAGCCACAGGGTCGTCACCCCCACCGTCGCGCTCACGGCCGTGGCGCCGAGCCCGGCGAGTACCCCGAACGTGAAGATGTCCCGCGCCCGGTCGAAGACCTTCAGGCCGTTCGCGAATCGCCTCACGAGGAAGGCGCCGAGGAGCCCCTCGAGCGTGTTGCCACTGGCGATGCCGAGCGACGTCCAGACCGACCCCGCCGTCGTGACGTTCACCAGGAACGCCCCCAGGAACAGGGCGGGCCAGACCCGGTAGCCGAGCAACAGCGTCGCGGCCAGCGCGATGCCCGTCGGCGGCCACACCGCCGACGCGCTCGCGTGGACGAAGGCGAGCGACAACCCGAACTTCCCGGCGAGGAAGTAGACGCCGGTGAGCACGAGGAGGCCCCACGGTACGAAGGAAGCGCGGAGCACGCCTATCTTGAGGTCCTCCCGCGAGGGTTCTTGGTGCCGGGCCAGGCGACCCGGGGACGGGCGGGAGAGGCTTACGCCTCCCCCGCCGCTAGGACGGCCAGCGTGAGACTGGAGGACTACTTCTTGGCCACGGTCCTGGGGGGTACGCTAGCGCTTTCCGCCACTGTGACCGGCGCCGCGGCTCATGCCGTTCCCGCTCGCCGGCGCGCCAGACGCGTCCTCGTCGCGCCCACGGCCCGTGGTGGCGCCGCGCGCCTCGTTGTGCCGGCGCTCGAAGTTGCTCACGACCTGCCCAAGGTTCTTCTGTGTGAGCAGGCCCTGCTCCTTCATCTGCTTGAACACTCTCCCCCAGCCCTCACGGCCTTTCATCTCCGCGATCTGGTCGGGAGTCAGCCGCGTCGGGCCGGTCTGCGCCTCGAACAGGGCCCGGGCGATCTTCTGCTCGCCGGGGGGGAGTTGACCGAACGCGCTCGTCCCGGTCGTTTGCGCCCATGCGCCGACCGACACCAGGACGAGGGCGACAATCGCCCCGATCATGACTCTCCTCATAGATGTCCTCCTCTTCCGAGCTTACTCCCCGCCTTCCCCAAGTCTTTCAGGTATTTACCCCACGTTTTTCCCGCCGATTTCACGTACCTTGGATCGTTACAGCAGGCGCTGTACCAAGTCTCTCGCCTCGTGGCCGGTCGGTGAGAAAAACTCCTGTTATGGCAGTCACTTAGTGGCTAGCTACCCGGGGGATCGTCAGGCACGTGTTCTTGCGGAAGAGAAGTGCCCCCTTGATGAGAAGGGCCGTCTGGTTGTGCAGGAAGTGCTGCCACCATCGCCGCGGGAGGAATTCCGGCAGAACGATCGTGACCATCTGCTCGTCGCCTCGCGCCTGGATCTGGTCGATGTAGTCGAGAAACGGCCGCAAGAGCGACCGATAGGGCGACGTCAAGACGACCAGCGGAACGCCGAGCCCCCACTTGCTCCACTTCTCCTCCACCTTGGGGGTGCGCGCGGGGTCCGTCTCCACGAAGACCCCGCGCACCGTGGCCGTCGGCGCGAGCGTCTTCGCGTACTGCACGGCGCGCACGACCCCGCGGTGGACGTCGCCGACGAGGACGAGCACGGTGTGCTGGAACTCGGGCGGCCCCTCGAAACCCTCCAGCGAGAGCTCGCTGGCGACCTCGTCGTAGTGGCTGCGCATGACGACGAACACGCCGACCAGGAGCGGGATCACGAGGACGACGATCCAGGCCCCCTCGCTGAACTTCGTGACCGCGAGGGTCAGGAGGACGATGCCGGTCACGACCGCGCCGACCCCGTTGACCCACACGCGCCAGTGCCAACCCTTCTCCCGCAGCCTGAGCCAGCGCCGCACCATGCCGCTCTGTGAGAGCGTGAACGAGATGAACACGCCGATCGCGTAGAGGGGCAGCAGCGCGTGGGTGTCACCCGCGAAGGCCACGATCAGGAGAATGGCGAACCCGCTCAGGATCAGGATCCCGTTCGAGAACACGAGCCGATCGCCCTGGTTCGCGAACTGCCGCGGCACGAAGCGGTCGCGGGCGAGGATCGACGAGAGCCGCGGAAAGTCGGCGTAGGAGGTATTGGCGGCGAGAACCAGGATGAGGAGCGTGGCTGACTGGACGCAGTAGTACGGCACGCCGGTGCCGAACACCCGACGGGCGATCTTCGACACGACCGTCTCGTCGCCGCCCGGGGCGATCCCGAAATCGTACGCGAGGTACGTGATCCCGAGGAACATCGCGATCGAGAGCACGCCGAGCCAGGTCATGACGGTCTGGGCGTTGCGCCCCTCGGGCGGCTTGAGCGCCTGGACGCCGTTGGAGACGGCCTCGACACCGGTCAACGCGGTGCAGCCGGCGGCGTAGGCTCGCAGGATCAGAAACAGGCCGATGCCCTCGAGCCCCGGCGGGTGGGGCGCGTAGGGCGCCTCAGGAAGGAGGTCGAAGGTGGTGGCGACGAGCCCGTAGCCGACCATCCCCAGGATGCTCACGATGAAGAAGTAGGTCGGCGCTGCGAACAGCCGGCCCGATTCACGAACGCCGCGAAGATTGCCCAGGGCGATGAGGGCGACCGCGAAGACGCTCAAGACGACCCGGTAGGGGTAGAGCCGGGGCACCGCTGACGTCAGGGCGGCGACTCCGGCGACGACGGACACCGACACCGTCAGCACGTAGTCGACCAGCAAGGCTGCCGCCGCAGTCAGCGCCGGGAAGATGCCGAGGTTGTCCTTGGCGACGAGGTAGGCACCGCCACCCTGCTGGTATGCCACGACCGTCTGGCGGTACGAGATGACGACGATGGCCAGCAGCGCGGCGATGCCGAGGGCAACGGGAAGCGAGTAGCTGAGCGCGGCGCTGCCGGCCAGGATGAGCACCAGGAGAATTTCCTCGGTCGCGTACGCCACCGACGACAACGGGTCGGAGGCGAAGACCGCAAGCGCGACGGCTTTCCCGAGCCGCTCGTGGCGGGCCTGCGCCAGCGGCATGGGCGGACCGACCAGCAGACGCTTGAGGAACGTAAGTCGCATACGCCAGTGCGACTCTACGCCGGTCAGCGGTGAGCGGGGCACGCCCCCAGAGATTTTTACGGGTTTTTAACACGGGCTCACCCCTTCTTGACACGGGCTTGAGGGCGCGTGTGTCACGCTTCCCGGAGATCGCCATGTGCGATGTGACCGGACGGTCGAGACTCGCGCAAAGGACTTCGCGACCGCGCTGGGGCCTGCTCTACGCGACGACGGCCCTCATGCTCGCGGCGCTGGCTGCTGTCGAATTCGTCGCGTCGCCGGGCACCAGTCAGACGCTGCTCCGCAGCGGACTCGTGCTCGGTGGTTTCGGTGCGATGGCGCTGTGGGCGCGGCTCAACGGTCGGGCCCTCGATCAGCTGGGCTGGTGCGAGTGCGCCGCCGCAACGATCACCGTGCGCGTGATTCCGTCCGATCGACCTGAGCCGGAGCACGCCGAGAAAGACGAGGAAGAGGACACGAGGGTTTTCGCCCTCGTGGCTCGGTAGGGACTCCCTCGCTCAGCTCGAACGTATCCCGTCCAGGGCCAGGTTCAGCTCGAGCACGTTCACCCTCGGCTCACCGAAAACGCCGAGCCAGCGACCAAGGGTGTGGCGTTCGACCAGCTCCCGGACCGCGTCACGGTCCATCTTGCGCGCCTTCGCGACGCGAGCAGTCTGGTAGAGCGCCGCGGCGGGACTGATATGGGGGTCGAGCCCGCTGCCCGAGGCGGTGACGAGGTCGACCGGGACGGGCGCCGTGTTGCCGGGGTCAGCCGCTCGAAGGGCATCGACGCGCGCCTGCACCGCCTTGATCAGATCTGCATTCGTCGGGCTCAGGTTCGAGCCCGACGAGGAGCCGGCGTTGTACGCGAACGGCGTGGTCGCGGACGGGCGCGCCCAGAAATACTTCGGGTCGTCGAAGGGCTGGCCGATGAGCTCGGACCCGAGGGTCTTGCCGTCCTTGACGACCAGGCTACCGTTCGCCCGATACGGGAACGCGACCTGCGCGATGCCGGTGACGATTGCCGGATAGGCCAGCCCCGTGACGATCGTCAGGAGGGCCAGCGAAACGAGCGCCGCGCGGCAGTGGGCCAGCATGTCTTCGCTCCTTTACACGAGGCCGAGGGCCACAAGGATCATGTCGACCAGCTTGATGCCCGGGAAGGGGATGAGGACGCCGCCGACCCCGTAGATCCACAGATGACGGCGAAGGACGGCGGCCGCGCCAATCGGCCGGTAGCGCACGCCCTTCAGCGCGAGCGGGATCAACGCGATGATGATGAGGGCGTTGAAGATGACGGCGGAGAGGATCGCGCTCTCGGGCGTCGCGAGGTGCATGATGTTGAGCGCGTTGAGCACGGGGTAGGTCGTGGCGAACGCCGCCGGGATGATGGCGAAGTACTTGGCGACGTCGTTGGCGATACTGAACGTCGTCAGCGCCCCCCGCGTCATGAGCATCTGCTTGCCCGTCTCGACGACCTCGAGGAGCTTGGTGGGGTTGGAGTCGAGGTCGACCATGTTGCCGGCTTCCTTGGCGGCCTGCGTGCCCGTGTTCATGGCGACCGCCACGTCGGCCTGGGCGAGCGCGGGCGCGTCGTTGGTGCCGTCGCCGGTCATCGCCACGAGCCGTCCCTGACCCTGCATCTCCCGGATCAGCTTGAGCTTCGCCTCCGGTGTCGCCTCGGCGAGGAAGTCATCCACCCCCGCCTCCGCGGCGATAGCCGCCGCCGTGAGCGGGTTGTCGCCGGTGATCATGACGGTCTTGATCCCCATGCGCCGCAGCTCCCCGAACCGCTCCTTGATCCCGCCCTTGACGATGTCCTTGAGCTGGACCACCCCGAGCACCGCGCTGCCGTCGGACACGACGAGGGGCGTCGCCCCCTCCTTCGCGATCTTGTCGACGACGACCCGGACTCCCGTGGGGACTGATCCTCCGAGGCGCTTCACGTGGGCCTCGATCGCGTCCGCAGCACCCTTGCGGATCTGGCGACCGTTCAGGTTGACCCCGCTCATCCGCGTCTGCGCGGTGAACGGCACGAACGCGGCCCCGAGCTTCTGCACGTCGCGCTCGCGGATTCCGTACTTCTCCTTGGCCAGGATGACGATGCTCCTGCCTTCCGGCGTCTCGTCGGCGAGCGAAGCGATCTGAGCCGCGTCGGCCAGCGTCGCTTCGCTGACGCCACCCGCGGGGAAGAACGCCGTCGCCTGACGGTTGCCGAGCGTGATGGTGCCCGTCTTGTCGAGCAGCAGGACGTCGACGTCGCCCGCGGCCTCGACGGCGCGGCCCGACATGGCGATGACGTTCTTCTGGATCATGCGGTCCATCCCGGCGATGCCGATCGCCGAGAGGAGCGCCCCGATCGTCGTCGGGATCAGGCACACGAGAAGGGCGACCAGCACGGTCACCGTCACCGGTGTCCCCTGCCCGGCCGCCTGGACGCTGTAGAGCGAGAAGGGCAGGAGCGTGGCTGTGGCCAACAGGAAGATGATCGTCAGCGCCGCGAGCAGGATGTCGAGCGCGATTTCGTTTGGCGTCTTCTGTCGCTTGGCGCCCTCGACCAGCGAGATCATGCGGTCGAGGAACGCCTCACCCGGGTTGGCGGTGACTTTGACGATGAGCCAGTCCGACAGCACTTGTGTGCCGCCGGTGACCGAGCTGCGGTCTCCCCCGCTCTCGCGGATCACCGGCGCGCTCTCGCCGGTGATCGCCGCCTCGTTCACCGAGGCCACACCTTCGATGACCTCTCCGTCGGCCGGGACGAAGTCACCCGCCTCCACCAGCACGACATTCCCCTTTCGCAGGGCCGAGGCGGGAACCGTCTCATATCGCGCGCCGCGCTCCGGCCGCGCCAGCCGCTTGGCCTGGAGGTCACGCCGGGCCTTCCGGAGCGACGCCGCCTGCGCCTTGCCACGCCCTTCCGCCATCGCCTCGGCGAAGTTGGCGAAGAGCACCGTGAACCAGAGCCAGACCGACACCCAGAAGATGAACCACGCGGGTGCCTCGCCCCGGCCGACGAGCGCCTGGACCCACAGGAGCGTCGTCAGGATGGAGCCCACGTACACGACGAACATGACGGGATTCCGCACCTGACGGCGCGGCGTGAGCTTGCGGAAGGAGTCGACGACTGCCTGGCTCACGATCGACAGGTCGAACAGCGAACGCGTCTTCACCGAGCGCGCCATGACGTCACCCCCTCACTTCGCGGCCATCAGCGTGAGATGCTCGACGATCGGTCCTAGTGCGAGGGCCGGAACGAACGTGAGCGCGCCGACCAGAATCACCACACCAACCAACAGCGCCACGAACAGCGGCGTGTGCGTGGGCAGCGTCCCCGCACCGGCCGGGACGATCTTCTTCTTCGCCAGCGAGCCGGCGATCGCGAGCACGGGAATGGCGAGCCAGTAGCGACCGAAGAGGATGCACAGGCCCAACGCGGTGTTGTAGAAGGGCGTGTTCACGCTGAGGCCCGCGAACGCGCTGCCGTTGTTATTGGAGGCCGAGGAGAAGGCGTAGAGAATCTCGCTGAAGCCGTGGATGCCCGGGTTTGCGATCCCCGCCGTCCCCGCCGCGGTGACGACGCCGATCGAGGTGCCGATCAGCACCAGCGCCGGAGTGATCAAGATGACGAGGGAGGACATCTTCATCTCGTACGCCTCGATCTTCTTGCCCAGGTATTCCGGCGTGCGTCCGACCATGAGCCCGGCGACAAAGACTGCGATGATCGCGAACATCAGCATCCCGTAGAGCCCGGAACCGACGCCGCCGTAGACGACCTCGCCGAGCTGGATCATCCACATGGGCACCAGCCCGCCGAGCGGGGTGTAGGAATCGTGCATCGAGTTCACCGACCCGTTCGAGGCGGCGGTCGTCGCCGTGGCCCACAGAGCCGAGGTCGCGATCCCGAAGCGCACCTCCTTGCCCTCCATGTTTCCGCCCGACTGCAGCGCACTGGCCGTGTGATCCACGCCCTGCTCCACGAACACGGCGCCGTTTTGCTCGGCCACCACGCACACGGCGAGGAGGCCGACGAAGATCATGGTCATCGCGGCGAGGACGGTCCAGCCCTGTCGCGTGTCTCCGACCATAACGCCGAAGGTGTAGCAGAGCGCAGCGGGGACCATGAGGATCGCCAACAGCTCGAGGAAGTTCGACAACGGCGTCGGGTTCTCGAACGGATGTGCCGAGTTGACGTTGAAGAAGCCGCCGCCGTTTGTTCCGAGCTGCTTGATCGCGATCTGCGACGCCGCGGGCCCCACGGCGATGACCTGCTCGGTCAGCGTCGCCTTCTTGGTTTTCGGCTGACCCTTCTCGTCGAGGACGGGCTTGCCATCTTTGTCCGTGATCGGCTCGTCATAGCTCGTTGGCTGCACCACGGTGGCCTTCGCGTACGGGCCGAACGTCTGGACGACCCCCTGGGAGACGAGAACCAGCGCGAAGACGAAAGAGAGCGGCAGGAGAATGTAGAGGGTCGTCCGCGTCAGATCGACCCAGAAATTGCCGATCGTCTCCGCCGAGCGGCGCGCGAATCCCCGAATCAACGCGACCAGGACGGCCATGCCCGACGCCGCCGAGGCGAAGTTCTGGACGGTGAGCCCGACCATCTGGGTCAGGTAGCTCATCGTCGTCTCGCCGCCATAGCCCTGCCAGTTGGTGTTGGTCGCGAAGCTCACGGCCGTGTTGAACGAGGAATCTGGCGAGACGGCGCCGAGCTGCTGGGGGTTGAGCGGCAGCAGGCCCTGGAGGCGCTGGAGCGCATACACCACCAGCACCCCGGCGAGGTTGAAGATGAGCATCGTCACCGCATAGGTCTTCCAGCCCATCTCGTTTCCGGGTCGGACGCCGGATAACTTATAGATGAGGCGCTCGAGCCACCCGAGGAGGCGATGCAGAGCCAACGGCCGGCCCTCGTAGACGCGCGCCATGTAGGCGCCGAGCGGCTTGGCCAGCGCCAAGAGGACAACGACATACACGACGAGTTGGAGCACGCCGTTGCCGGTCATGAGAAGAGCTCCGGCTTGAGCAACGCCAACACGAGGTAGATCAAGAGACCGAACGAAACGACGCCGCCCACGATGTACAAGACTGGCATCAAACGTCTCCTACAAACGCTCGCAGAGCTTGACGAGGGCCCACGAGAGTCCGAAGAACAGCACGCTCAGTCCCAGATACAAGAGATCCATCGCGTCTCCTCCCATCTGTCTCTGTCGTCACTCACGAGCCTACGGCGAGTCAACGTCAAGAAGTCGTCAAAATCGGAGTTCCCCATGTTAAGCGCGTGCCAAAATCCGAACGGTCGCGCGTGCTCTCATCGTTTCATCGTTGAGATGTCAGCGTGGAGAGCAGGCGATGCGCGCGCTGTCTTTTCGACAAGAGTGCGAAGGCCGCTGGCGACTCGCGCCCGCCCGGGCCCAACCGTTGTGGGCCTTGACCATTCTTTGACGCTGAAGGCCCCGACTTTGACGTCGGCTTAACGCCCTCCGGCCCTCTAATTGCGACGAGGAGGGTCGTCCATGAAGTGCGAGCGGAGGGACGCGAAGCCGGCATGGTGGCTCCTGAACGCGATCGGGCTGCTGCTGCTGGGATTGCTTGCCCTCGTCGAGATGTTCGTCCAGGCGGGAGGCCTGCGCGGTGTCCTCGAGATCGCCGTGGTGATCGCCATCTTCAGGCTGATGGCGACTTGGGTCCGACATCATCGAGTCGCGATCGAGCTGGAGGAGTGGAATGCGTATCACCGGCCTCAGCAACTCCCGGTGGTTCCACTGGCCGAGGAGACTCACGTGGCGCGCCGATCCGAGCCCTTGAGGACACGGAGAGACCTCTCATGATGCTCGCGTACGTGACTCTGGTCCTTCCATATCTGCCGCGATCGGGTGGGGTGCGCTCTCGGCGCGTCCGTGGGCGCGGGGGGTGTAGCGCGATGGCTGCTATGACGAGGGTCGACGACAGCCGCAGACCGGCAGTCCGATGGCTTCCGACGTCAAGCTCGTGAGGGAAATGCAGTGGCGCATGGGACACGAGTCCTGGCTCTCGAGCCACACTGAGCGGTTAGCTTTAGTGACGATGGCCCGCGCGGTCGCGGGGGGAACAGGGGTCGAGGACCATCTCCTCCGCAGTGAAATGCTGCGGCAGCACGCCGCCTGACGACGGGCTGGTGAGCCCTCCCGTTCGGCGCAAGCTACACTAGGGGCCGTGAACGCCGGACGGCCCGACCCTGACGCCCTCCTCGCCCGCGTCAAGGAAGAGGAAACGCGGCAACGCCGCGGCAAGCTGAAGGTGTTTTTCGGCGCCGCGGCGGGCGTCGGCAAGACGTACGCCATGCTCCAGGCCGCCCGCGAGGCGCGCGACGATGGCGTGGATGTGGTCGTCGGCTACGTCGAGACCCACGGGCGTGCGGAGACCGAGGCGCTTCTGGAGGGGCTCGAGGTGCTCCCCGCGCGTGTCGTCGACTATCGGGGGGCGACCCTGCGCGAATTCGACCTGGACGGCGCGCTCGCGCGCCATCCCACCCTGATCCTGGTCGACGAGCTCGCCCACAGCAACGCGCCGGGCTCCCGGCATGCCAAGCGCTGGCAGGACGTGAGCGAGCTGCTCGACGCCGGCATCAACGTTTACACGACGGTGAACGTCCAGCACGTCGAGAGCCTCAACGACATCGTCGCCAAGATCACCGGCGTCGTCGTCCGGGAGACGGTGCCGGACTCGGTCCTCGAGCAGGCCGACGAGGTCGAGCTGATCGACCTGCCTCCCGACGATCTCCTGCAGCGTTTCAAAGAGGGCAAGGTCTACATGCCCGACCAGGCGCAGGAGGCCCTCCAGAACTTCTTCCGCAAGGGCAATCTGATCGCTCTCCGTGAGCTTGCGCTCCGCCGCACGGCAGAGCGAGTGGACGCCCAGATGCGCGTCTACATGCGTGAGCACGCGATCGAGAAGGTCTGGCCCGCCGCCGAGCGGCTCCTCGTCTGCGTGAGCCCGAGCCCGCTCTCGGCCAGGCTCGTCCGGGCGGCGAAGCGAATGACGGAGGGGCTCGGCGCGCAATGGATCGCCGCCTACGTCGAGACACCTGCGCATTTGCGGCTGCCCCAAGAGGCCCGGGACCGTGTCGTCCAGACGCTCCGATCGGCCGAGCGGCTCGGGGCCGAGACCGTCGCCCTCAGCGGGGAGAAGATGAGCGAGGCGATCCTCGCCTTTGCGCGCGACCGCAATGTGACCAAGATCATCGTCGGTAAGCCGACGCGCCAGCTTTGGAAGCGGCTCCTCCTCGGCTCGATCGTGGACGCGCTGGTCCAGGGCAGTGGCGACATCGACATCTACGTCATCAGTGGCGAGCGCGAGGACGCCTCACCCATCGCGCCCGTCCGGCGACGGGAGATTCCGATCGATTGGCCAGCCTACGGCCAAGCCACGGCGATCGTCGCCCTCACGACGGGCGTGGCGTGGCTCATGTCCCCGCTGTTCGAGCTGGCCGACCTCGTCATGGTGTACCTGCTCGGCATCGTCGTCGTCGCGATGCGCCACGGCCGCGGCCCGTCGCTGGTGGCTTCCATCCTGAGCGTCGCCGCCTTCGACCTTTTTTTCGTGCCCCCGTACTTCACCTTCGCGGTCTCCGACGTCCGGCACATCTTCACGTTCGCCGTCATGCTGATCGTCGGGTTCGTGATCAGCGGCCTGACCGCACGCATCCGGGCCCAGGCGCTCGCCGCGCGCGATCGTGAGCAGCGAACCGCCGCCCTGTACGCGATGAGCCGGGAGCTGGCGAGCACGCGCGGCGTGGACGAGCTCTTAACGATCGCCGTGCGGCACATCAGCGAGGTCTTTCGCAGTCAGGTGGTCGTGCTCTTGCCCGATGCCGGCGGTCGCCTCGCCCCATGGCGCGGGGGCCAGTTCCAGATGGATGCCAACGACCTCGGCGTTGGTCGATGGGTCTTCGAGCATCGGCAGCCGGCCGGCCTCGGCACGGCGACACTGCCCGGCGCGTCGGCGCTCTACCTGCCGCTGCTCGCGTCGCGTGGACCGGTGGGCGTGCTGGGCGTCCGGCCTGCCGACCGTCACGCTCTGGATGCTCCGGAGCAGCTCCACCAGCTCGAGACGTTCGGCAACCAGACCGCGCTCGCGATCGAGCGAGCCAATCTCGCCGCCGAAGCCCAGGAGGCCCAGATCCGGATCGAAAGCGAGCGCCTGCGGAACTCCCTGCTCAGCTCGGTCTCGCACGACCTCAGAACACCGCTCACGACGATCACCGGGGCGGTCAGCACGATCCTGGACAAAGGATCCCGACTCGACGATCGAACGCAGAAGGAGCTCCTGGAATCGGTACGCGAGGAGGCGGAACGGTTGAACCGCCTCGTCCAGAACCTGCTCGAGATGACGCGGCTCGAGTCCGGCGCGCTCCAGCTCCGCAAGGAATGGCATCCGCTGGAGGAGGTGATCGGCGCGGCGCTGAGTCGCCTCGGCAAGCGGCTCGCGAACCGGCGCGTCACGACGCACGTCCCACCGGATCTGCCGCTCGTGGCGATCGACGACGTGCTCATCGAGCAGGTGCTGGTCAACCTCCTCGACAACGCGATCAAGTACACTCCGCCCGAAAGTCCGATCAG
>WNFT01000129.1_pt1 | contig 96528 bp, 89 predicted proteins | sample 5400191 | NCBI WGS metagenome assembly WNFT01 (sample SAMN13153359, study PRJNA577476) | soil metagenome | isolation source: 80 cm saprolite under Madrone tree | place: USA:California | collected 2016-06-14 | reverse complement strand
CGTCAATGGCGCCACGATTTATATGAAGGAAGTTGCGCACGTGCGCGACGGCTTTTCCCCGCAGACCAACATCGTATTGTCCAACGGTCAGCGCGGCGTGCTCATGAGTATCTACAAGGTTGGCGCCGCCTCCACCATCTCCATCGTCGACGGCGTCAAGCGTATGCTCGAGTACAGCAAAGGCTCGGTCCCCGAAGGCATGCGCATCTCCACCTTTTTCGACCAGTCGCTCTACGTGCGCGCTTCCATACAGGGAGTCATCCGCGAAGCGATTATCGCCGCCTGCCTCACGGCCGCCATGATTCTGCTCTTTCTTGGAAACTGGAAAAGCACGGTGATCATTGCCGTTTCCATTCCGCTATCGATCCTCGTCAGCATTCTCTGCCTCAGCGCGCTGGGCCAAACCATCAATATCATGACCTTGGGCGGCCTTGCGCTCGCAGTCGGAATTCTCGTGGATGACGCCACCGTTGAGATCGAAAACATCAACCGCAATCTGGCCATGGGCAAGGAAACCGTTCAGGCCATCCTCGACGGCGCGCAGCAGATTGCTGTGCCCGCTTTCGTTTCCACACTGTGCATTTGCATCGTCTTTATTCCGATGTTTTTTCTTTCCGGCGTAGCCAAGTTCCTGTTCATCCCGCTCGCTGAAGCCGTAAGCTTTGCCATGCTGGCTTCCTACATGTGGTCGCGCACGATCGTGCCGACGCTGGCCATGTATCTGCTGAGCTCGGAAGACGAATATCACCCCGAGGAGCACATCGGCGAAAAGATGGGCTTCTTCCGGCGCTATCAACAAGGATTTGAGCGCAGTTTTGAAAAGTTTCGCGAAGGCTACCGCGGAGCCCTGGGCGCCGCTTTGCGCTCCCCGAGGCTTTTCTCCGTGTGCTTCCTCACCTTCTGTGTTTTGTCCGTGCTGCTCGTCGGCGTTCTGGGGCGTGACTTCTTTCCGAAGGTTGACGCCGGACAGATTCGCCTGCACATGCGCGCTCGTACCGGTCTGCGCATCGAGGAAACGGCGCGTCTCGCCGACCAGGTCAACGCTGTCATTCGCGACACCATCCCCAAAGACGAGCTGACCACGGTCCTCGACAATATCGGCTTGCCTTACAGCGGCATCAACCTCACTTATAGCAACGCCGGCACGATCGGGAGTTCCGACGCGGAGATTCTCGTCCAGCTGAAGGAAGTTCGTGGAAAGCCGACTAGCGGATACATCAGCGATTTGCGCGAAAAGCTGCCGCAGCGCTTTCCGGGCGTGCAGTTCTTCTTTCAGCCGGCGGACATCGTGACGCAAATCTTGAACTTCGGCACTCCCGCACCCATCGACGTGGAAGTTACCGGCATGAACCAGCGCGGAAATTATCTAGCCGGTGAAAAACTCGCCAGCGAATTCCGTCACATTCCGGGCGCGGTGGATGTCCACGTTCAGCAGGCCTTTGACAATCCTACGCTCTTTATGGAAATCGACCGGTCCCGCGCGCAATCCGTGGGCATGCAATCGCGCGACGTGGCGCAAAACGTTCTTGTTTCGCTGAGCTCCAGCTTCCAGACGGCGCCGGCTTTCTGGCTGGATCCGAAAAATGGTGTGGAGTACAACGTCGCGGTGCAGGAACCGCAGTATCGCGTGGACTCCTACCAGGCGCTGCAAAATACGCCCGTCAGCGGCAGCGCTCCCGGCTCGCGGCCGCAAATCCTGGGGAACCTGGTAACTACGTCGACGACGGCCCGGCCCGCGGAAATCTCGCATTACACCACGCAGCCGATGATCAACATCTATGCGGCCGTGGATGGCCGCGACCTCGGCGGCGTCGCCGATGAAGTGGAAAAGCGCGTTCAAGCCATTGAAAAGGATTTGCCGAAGGGCAGTCACATTGTCGTTCGCGGACAAGTCCAAACGATGAAGAGTTCCTTTACCGGCCTGGGCTTTGGTTTGCTGGGCGCGATCGTGCTTGCTTATTTGTTAATCGTGGTCAATTTTCAGTCCTGGCTCGATCCCTTCATTATCATTACCGCGCTGCCCGGCGCGCTTGCCGGCATTTGCTGGATTCTGTTGCTGACGCACACTACGCTTAACGTGCCGTCGCTGACCGGCGCCATCATGTGCATGGGCGTGGCCACGGCGAACAGCATCTTGATGGTTTCCTTCGCCCGCGAGCAAATGGACGAGGGCAAGAACGCCCGGGACGCCGCTATTGAAGCCGGTTTCGTGCGCATCCGGCCCGTGCTGATGACCGCGCTGGCCATGATCATCGGCATGCTGCCGATGGCCGTGGGTCTCGGCGAAGGCGGAGAGCAAAACGCGCCGCTTGGCCGCGCGGTGATCGGGGGGCTGATCTTTGCCACTTTCGCCACGCTCTTTTTTGTGCCGTGCGTCTTCTCGATGATCCATGGACGCCGGGAGCGGAGGTCGGGGCGGCAGGAACCTCTTTCGCCGACGATGGCCTGAAATTTTTCGGACTGGAAGTAAAGGCGGAGTTGCGGTAATGATGGAAGGTGGAGTTCAGATGGACCCTGTAGATCAAGTGCAACCGCGCGGGAAGGGCAGCCGGGTCTTCACGATTCTTTTTCTCATCGTGATCGTGCTGGTGGTCCTGGGAGCGCTAACGCTGTTCCAGCGCCGGGCACAGTACCAGGCGCTCGCCAAGGAAACCGAAACGCTGGCGATCCCCACGGTGGCGGTGTTTCATGCCTCGGTGGAATCCGCGGAAGAGGACCTCGTTCTTCCAGGCGCGATGCAAGCGTATGTCGAGTCGCCCATTTATGCGCGCACCAACGGTTATCTGAAAAAGTGGTATCACGACATCGGCAGCCGCGTCCGGCAGGGCGACATGCTCGCGGACATAGACACTCCTGAAGTGGATCAGCAACTGTCACAAGCGCGGGCCGACCTGAATACCTCGCAGGCCAACGCCAATCTTTCGAAGATTACCGCGACGCGTTACCAGGAACTGATCAAAACGGACGGCGTCTCCAAGCAGGAAGTCGATAACGCTGTCGGCGATTTGGAAGCCAAAGTCGCCAGCGTGAAATCGGCGGAAGCCAACGTGCGCAGGCTCGAAGATTTGGAATCGTTCAAGCATGTTTACGCGCCCTTCAGCGGGGTGATTACGCGCCGCAGTGTCGACACTGGCACTTTGATCAACGCGGGGAACGGCGGCGCATCACAGCAGCTTTTCTCTCTCGCGCAAACGGATCCCATTCGCGTCTACGTCAGCGTGCCGGAAGCCTACGCGTCCTCGATTCATGCGGGGCTCGGGGCTTACCTGGAGCTCACGCAGTATCCGGGCCAGAAATTCCAGGGCAAAGTGGTGCGCACGGCGGAGTCGATTGATCCCGGCACGCGCACCCTGCTCACGGAAGTGGACGTGCCGAATCACAATGGCGCGTTGCTCCCCGGCGGCTATTCGCAGGCCCACTTGCAAGTGAAGGTGACTGGCGCACGCCTGGCTGTGCCCGTAAACGCGCTGTTATTTCGCTCGGAAGGACTTCGTGCCGTGGTTGTAGATGCAAATCATAAGACGCATCTTAAATCGCTCAGTGTCGGCCGCGATTACGGCACCACTCTCGAAGTCCTGCAAGGACTCGACGCCAGCGACTGGATTGTGCTGAATCCTGCTGATTCCCTCGACGAAGGACAGGAAGTCCATGTCAAGGAAATCGCGCTGAGCCGCCCGCCGGGCCAGCCCGCACCTCAGCCGAACTCTGCGCCAGGGGCCAAGAAATAATAATGAATCGCAACAGGCATTTCCCCGCCCTGATCGGGCTGGCTGTCAGTGCCCTCATCGGTGGTTGCACGGTGGGGCCGAAGTATCAGCGGGCTACGGCGCCCGTACCCGCAAAATGGGACGTCTCGGAGCCCTGGCGGGAGAGCTCACCAAAAGATGGTGTTCCGAAGGGCGAATGGTGGAGTGTTTTCCATGATGACGCATTGAGCGCGCTGGAAAAACAATCGCTCGATGCGAATCAGACCATCAAAATTTCCGTAGCGCGGCTGGAGCAGGCGCGCGCGTCCGCCGCGGTCCAGATCGCGACGCAATTCCCTACACTTTCGGTCGCTCCCGGCACCGAGCGCCAGCGGCTATCGGGAAACCGGCCCGCCAACAGCAACTTTCCCGTAAGGTCGCCCGTATCACAGACCAACAATATTTTGCCGTTTACCGTGGGCTACGAAGTGGACCTGTTCGGCCGGCGCCGCCGCAGCATTGAGGCAGCGCAGGCATCGTACCAAGCGAGCGCGGCCGATCTCGAGAACGTGCGGCTGGTGATCACGGCGGAGCTGGCCGGCGATTATTTCACGCTCCGGCAGCTCGATACCGAGCTGGGAATTCTGAATCGCACGGTGGAGACTCTGCAAAAAGGGCTGCAACTGGTGGATTCACGGCATAAGGGCGGCGTGGCTTCCGGGCTGGACGTTGCGGAAGAAGAGACGCTCCTGAATACCACGCGGACGCAGGCCATTCTTCTCCAGCAGCAAAGAAAGCAGTTCGAAGATGCAATCGCGGTCCTCATCGGAAAACCTGCGCCGGACTTTCATCTTTCGCCGGCGGAATTGAAAGATGTTCCGTTGGCGCTCGACGCTGGTTTGCCTTCGGATTTGCTGGAACGGCGGCCGGACGTCGCGGAAGCCGAGCGGCAGATGGCCGTGGCGAACGCGGAAATCGGAATCGCCCGAGCAGCCTACTATCCTTCGCTGAATCTTTTTGGGAATGGTGGCTGGCAGGCCGCTGATATCGCCAAGCTGATGAACGTGCAAAGCACGTTCTGGGCGGTCGGCGCCAACGTCGCGGAAAGTATTTTCACTGGCGGCGGGCGGAGAGCGCAGGTGCAATTCGCCAAAGCTGGCTACGACGCAAGCGTGGCAGCTTACCGCGATAGCGTCTTGAACGCCTTCCGCGAAGTTCAGGATGACGTAACCGGTTTGACCGTGCTGGACCAGGCGAACCAGTCCCAGCAGCAGGCCGTCGATTCGGCGCGGCGTACGCTGGACATCGCCACCAGCCGCTATACCGGCGGCCTCGTCAACTATCTGGATGTCGTCAACGCGCAGCAGAATCTGCTCAACAATGAACAGCAACTCGCCGTGATTCACGGACAGCGGTTGGTGACGAACGTGCTCCTTATCAAAGCGCTGGGCGGCGGCTGGGATGCGTCGAGTCTTTCCGCGGTTCAAGTGAAGTCAAGGCTGAAGGACGTTGTAGCCCCGTGAGAATGGCGGATCTTACGAATGAATCTGCGCGGCGATCTGTTGCCGGTTCATTGCGATCAAGCCCTCACTACAAAATATTTTGCGTGGCACGCGGCCGCTTTTCGCTTTCATCTCACCGGAAAAGATTACTCTTATAGCCGTGAGTGTTGCCGGCGATCGCAAGCAATTGCGGAATGGCCGCTAGCGTGTGCCATCTTCTCGAGTGTCCCATTTTCCAGCTAATCCAGTTAAGGCCAGTGGCCATCGCCAGTCCCACCGCGTAATAGGCGGGCGCAGGCAGCTTCACAAAAGGTCTTGCCAGAGGATCCGCTTCGTACCACCAGGAATGCTTTCTTTCTTTCAGTGTTTGGTGCATGTCCGCCAAACTTGCTCCATAGACTGCCGCGCTCAGAATCAGAAACTGCTTTTTGTGGAAGCGCACCGGGGGCGGTGTCTTTCCGTCATTGGTTTTCCTTAACCCAATTGGCGCAGGGGATTCGGTTTTGAAGCCGGAATTTTTGACTTCGCGTGCGAACGCGGCCCATCGCGAGGGGAGGCCAGCTGAATAAGTTTGCGCCTTACTTTCGGAAGCAAAAAAGAACGTTGTCAGAATCGCTGCGCCGAAGAGGCTTCGATATTTCATGATTTCTGGCTGAAACTGTTCAGAACCCCTCTATGGCAAGGCAATCGTCTGGCCATTGCATTTGGAGATGCTTGTGCCCATGACTCCTGCCGGGTGACATTGCAGAAGTTCTCTGTTTGGCTCTAGCAAGTTCTCTGTTTGGCTCTAGCTGTGGGCGCTAGGAGGGACCGCCAGTGATACAAAACCTCGTTTCAAGCAGCGGACGGAAGGATCGATCGAAGTGTTTCACTCTGCTCCACGCTGTGGCGCTTTGGAGCAATTCTTGTCAGATGAGAATTTTCTTAGGGGTTGCCTGTGTCGTGCAGCGAAACGACGCGTCCATATTGTGACGCACGGCTAAGGCGGTCAAACATTTGGTACGCCGCCGTTGCAATCCGGACAATCGCATCCCCGCCGTCCTTTTCCCGCCTGCACGCTGAGCAGCGAAAAAAAGTCGTCGGTCATCTGCTTGTTCAATACTTTCCCGCGGTACAAATCCTCCAGCAGTTGCACCATTTCGCGCGGCGTGGCGATGTTTTCGCGGCCTTCCGCGGCGGCTCTCACATCCATCATCTTGCGGCGAAGACGCGTGTGTGTCAGGCCGAGCGAATCGAGCAGCGCGTTGACATTTTCAATACCGATGCGGTCGATGATGATATTGGTGGCGGAATTGTCGCTCAAGGAAATCATCAGTGCGGCAACGTCGCGGATTGTCAGCCGTGTCACGCCGGGGGTGAGCGCTCCGGCAATGCCGCTTCCGCTCACCAGATCGGACGATTGCAGGGTGTACAGGTCGCCGAGCTTGATTTTGCCCTGCTGCGCCTGGCGATAAAGCTCAGCGAGGATCGCGATCTTGATGGAGCTGGCCGTGGGAAGCACTTCATCGGCGTGGAGAAAATAGTTTTGTCCCGTCGTGAGATCAACGATGGCTACGCCGAGGACACCGTCAAGATTGCGGTCGATCGCGCCAATCGTCGCTTCCAGCTTTTGCCACAGAATCTGCTCTTTTTCCTGAGGGGCTTTTTCTTGAGAAACTTGCTGCGCAAAGGAACGCATTGGGGCCCAAATTACGACAACGAGCAGAGCGAGGAAGATGAGTCGTTTCGGCACGGTGACCTCCGGGTCAGCCGGATTATAAAGCCGAATGAGCACGGACAAAGAAAAACCATCGCTCGCAGTTTTCAGCAACAGCAAGCCAGCTGAGCCGGACTGCTTCAGGAACGATGCGCCGGGGCGTGCCTAGTAGGGAACGCGGAGTTCTTGGCTATGGAAGGCGGAAGTCCACCAGGACCATAATAAAGGCAGGCGCACATTCGCCGGCGGAAGGCATATCCGATCGATGGGGAGTTGTTGAAAAGAAAGACGGGCGCCACCGCAATTTCGGGAGAGATGACAAATGAGCAAAATTCTAGCGGGCATCTTGTTCATGGCCTTGGCCGGGACGCTGTCGGTCGCAGCACCGCCCCAAGACCGTGACGACCGACATGACAACGGGAAGCACAAAGGACAGGACAAGCACGAAGGTCGCGACGACGGCGACCGGCACGACAATGGGAAGCATAAGGGCTGGGACAATCCGCACAACCCACATGCCAACTGGGATTCCGACCGCGATCGCTTCCAACCGGGGCGCTCCTATCCGCACGGCCGCTACGAGCACGTAAGAGAAGTATTTGTGGCGCGCCGGATCGATTACCGGACTCGCCGCGTGGTTCTCTACGACAATTCGAATTGGGTGGTTGCCAACTACGACCTCGATCGCTGCCGCGATTGGGAATGGGACCGCGACCGCGTCTATGTCTACGACGACGATCATCACCCCGGGTGGTACTTGCTGTTCAATGCCCGGCTGGGGCGCTATGTGCACGTAGAATACTTCGGCCGGTAGAAAAGCCGCGCGGCGGCAAACTCCTCAAACGATTAGGATGTGAGTGCAGGGCAAAGTCAGATCGCTTTGCCGTGCTTTAGTTTTTGCCGGAATCAGGAGTGAGAGACGCACAGACAAGCCCACCAGGGCAGATTAGAGGTTATCCAGGAAGAACTGCGTCACGCGCTGCATCAAGACGCGGCGCGCGGGCGGATCGCTCGCTCCATGACCTCGGCCAGGGAAGGCCAAAACTTCGACATACTTCCCCGCTTCGATCAGGGCGTTAATCACTGAAAGTGTGTTCGCATAATGCACGTTGTCGTCGCCGGTGCCGTGAGCAATGAGCAATTTGCCCTTGAGTTGCGCGGCATATTTGACCGGTGAAGAATCCTGATATCCTTTCTCGTTTTTCTGCGGCAGACCAAGGTAGCGTTCCGTATAGATGGTGTCGTAGTAGCGCCAGTTGGTAACCGGCCCACCCGCAAACCCCGCTTTGAAATCATCGCCCGCTTCAAACATGGCGTGCAATGTCATGTGGCCGCCGTAGCTCCATCCCCAGATCCCAATGCGAGTTGAGTCCACGTACGGAAGCGACTTGAGATACTGCACGCCGTCGCGCTGGTCGGAAAGCTCTTGCGCGCCAAGGCGAAAATGCAAAGGAGTTTCGAAAGCATGTCCGCGCCCCGCCGAGCCACGATTATCCAGCGAGAAAATAATGTAACCCTTTTGCGCCATGAGCTGGTGCCACAGGAAATTGGCTCCGCCCCAGCCGTTGCGGACAACTTGAGCGTGCGGCCCGCCATAGGTGTAAGCGAGCACAGGGTATTTCTTTTGTGGATTAAAATCCGGCGGCTTGATGATACTGGCGTTCAGCTGCACGCCGTCTCTCGATTTCACGGTGAGAAATTCCGTGGGCGAAAGGTGGTAGTCCGCAAGCTCCGCGACTTTGTTTTCGTTAATCGCGGCGATGCGTGAGCCATCGGCGCGGCAGAGATCCTGCCGCTGCGGTGTTGCGGTGTTTGAATAGGTGTCGTAAAAAGCGGCGGTGTTCGGCGAAAAGATAGCGGCATGTGTCCCGGCATCCTTGGTGATCCGGGCAAAGCCCGTTCCGTCAAGGGCGACGCGATAGAGTTGTCGTTCCAGTGGAGACTTTTCCGTGGCAGTGAAATAGACCAAGCCCTTTGTTTCGTCGACCGCGTCGATGGCAGAGACTTCCCACTCACCCTTGGTTAGCTGTGCAAGTTGTTTGCCTTCGAGGTCAAACAAATACAAGTGCCGGTACCCGCTGCGTTCACTTGACCACAGAAAGCGTTTGCCGTCCTTGAGGAAATAAAGATCGTCGCTGAGGTTGATCCAATTGGGGTCATTTTCGGAGAGAGCGGTGTGCGTCTGGCCTGTGCTGGTCTCCGCAATCAGGAAATCAAGCCTGGTTTGCGCGCGATTGAGGCGCTGAATGGCAAGTTGTTTCGAATCCGTGAGCCAGTTCACTCGGGGAATATAAATATCGGTTTCCGCGCCCGTGTCCATCGCGCGAGGCTCGCCGCCGTTTAGCGAAACCACAAAAACGCGCACAATGGGATTCGCGCCGCCGGCGGTGGGATAGCGCTCCATCTCGGCTTCACCAGTCGGCGAGGAAAAATCAACCAGCGGGTATTGCGAAACTTTGCTCTCGTCCATTTCAAGGTAAGCGATCCCCGAAGAATCCGGCGCCCACCAATACGCGGTCTTGATCTCCAGCTCTTCCGGATACACCCAGTCGAGTTCGCCCTTGCGAATCTCTTCTGTCCCGCCTTGCGTGACCGGACGTTCTTGGCCGTCGGCGACGCTGACGAGCCAGAGGTTATGATCGCGAACGAAACTGACAAAACGCCCATCCGGAGAAATCTTGGGATCCGCTAGCGCGAGCTTGCCGGAAACAAGCGTGCGCCCAGCCTGCGACTTCACATTCAGCCACGCAAGTGCGGTGGGGCCCTCAAACAAAATACTCGCACCATCCGGCGCCCACTGAAATTGAGAGGGAGCGCGGCGTCCAAGGCCCGTGGCTTGCGTTGGTCTTGATGTGTCTACCGGCAAAATGGACTCCAGTTTATCGGCCGCAACGAGAAGCCGCCGCTCTCCCGACGCCGCGTCCATCACCCAAAGCTCCGTCTTCGCTTCTTTACCGGAGCCTTTCGTTTCGAAATAGCTGAGGCCCTTTCCATCCGGAGTCCACGCCAGTCCCGGCGTCAGCCGCCCGCTCAAGCTCGGCTGCGAATAGATCCGCTCGACGGTGAGAGCTTTTCCAGCGTCGGCTGGTTGCTGAGCCGCAGAACCGGATGGCAGCCCCGCACAAAACATGATTTCGACGCCGAGCAGAAGTGACGACGAAAACGGGTGCCGCAAGCGCATGAATCCCTCCTGAAAGCGGGCCCTATCTTAGCTTGAGCAACGCCATCGACCAACTTGGCTGCAGTTACGATGGCCAGACCAGCCCACGACCCAGGACTGAATTGTGCATCAATACACAGTAATGATGCTAGTTTCTGTGATTGACATCAGCGGTGAATCCATAGCATCATGTAGATATGAGAACCACTCTTTCGTTGGATGATGATGTTCTCCGGGAAGTTAAGACGTACGCCAAGAGGCGGGATGTCGCCATCGGCAAAGCTGTATCAGACCTGATACGGCGGGGACTGCAAGCGCCTTTGCAAACCCGCGTCGTCAATGGTTTTCACGTGGTCGAGCTTCCGCCCGGCTCGCCACCCGTAAGCACCGAGGACGTCGAAAAACTTCAGGACGAATTGGAGTGAAAGCCGGTTTCTTGCTGGACGTCAATGTCCTTATCGCCATGGCATGGCCCACCCATCGCTCCCATGAAAAAGCCCAAGAATGGCTTGCGCGCCACGCGGGCGAGGGGTGGGCAACTTGCCCCCTGACCCAGATTGGGTTCGTTCGCATACTCTCGAATCCCGCTTTCTCTCCAAACGCACTTTCCCCAGCGCACGCTCTCGCTCTTCTGCGAGCTAACCTTGGCCATCCCGCGCATAGGTTCTGGGCTGATGAGATCAGCTTCATCCAAGCACTTGAGCCACTCAATCCCCGACTGGCGGGCCATCAACAAGCGACCGATGCTTATTTATTGGGGCTGGCCATCCACAAGAAAGGCAGGCTGGCGACAATGGACCGGGCTGTTTTGGCGTTGCTGCCGGAAAAGGGCCGTGAACGTGACTTCGTCGAGTTGATCTGACCAGGATCGGTTTGTCTTAGGAAAGACGTGGCACGCCCGTGCAACGCTCGTTACCACCTTTTTCCGGCTATCCCGGAGGCCAGCGGAAATTGCGCCCGCCCAGCAGATGCAAATGGAGATGAAAGACGGACTGGCCTGCGCCGGCGCCGTTGTTCAGGACGGTGCGGTAGCCTGAGAGAAGCTTGCGTTCGCGCGCAAGCTGCGCGGCGACCAATTGCAGCTTGCCAAGCAGAGCTTGATCTTCAGGCGCGGCTTCGGTCAGCGATTCAAAATGTTTTTGCGGACAGATCAAGATGTGCGTGGGTGCCTGTGGACTGATGTCCTCGAACGCAAAGATGTCAGGATCTTCGTAGACGATCTTCGATGGAATTTTCTTCGCGGCGATCTTGCAGAACAAACAGTCGGCGCTCATCGGATTGCTCCTGCGGGTGTGCCTTCATCCAACCGGGTCACGAAGGGCGTGAAACCTTCGCGGTCGCGGAGCTGCTCGCCAAACTGGCGAGCGGCGTCTTCGCCGGAGATTCTGCCGACGCGTACGCGATAAAACACGCCGTCGGGAGAATCATATTGCTGAATAAAGATAGGCGAGTAGGTGACGCTGAGACGGTCATGTAGACGTTCGGCGTTCGCGCGGTCGCGGAAAGCGCCGACTTGCACGGTAAAGAAACCGGACATGGGATCGATGCCTGAAGAAAGCACTTCCACGCGAACCGGCACAACGCCGGGGCCAACGGAATCCACTTCTCGGGCCGCGGCAAGGGAGAGATCGATGATGCGATTGTCCACAAACGGGCCACGATCGGTGATGCGCACGACAGTGGACTTGCCGTTGTTCAGGTTGGTGACGCGAACCATGGTCTCGAAGGGCAGTGTGCGGTGCGCCGCCGTGAGCTTATACATGTCGTAGACCTCCCCGTTCGAAGCGCGCCGTCCGTGGAACGGAACCCCATACCAGGACGCATTCCCCTCCTCCAGGTAACCGGACGGAGCAGGCGCGGGAGCCGGCTTATTGCGTTTCGAAGGGGGCACAGCAGACGGCGCCGGAGTTTCCGGCACATTGGTCGAGCGTTTCGCGGCCTCTTCCGTTGCCGGCGGCGTTTCCACGGGCTGTGCCGGAGCCGGCTGGCGGCCAATTACAGGCCTGCGAGATCCGCACCCGGGAAGCATCAGGAAAAGCAGTAGGCTAAAAAAATAAATGATGTGAAGGACGGCCGGGCCACGTAAGGAAGTACCGACAAGAATCACAAGTCTGCCCAAATCATGATTGCGTGTCTTTCGGAGGTTGACCCGAGCGCGCGGCATTGCGCGCCTCGATCCATGCCGCAGCCTCGGTGAGCTTCTCGGAGACTTCGCGCAAAAACTGCGCAGTGCGTTTTTCCGTTTCCGGGGCGACGTCTTCTTTCACAAAACTCTTCACCCGCTTGAGTTCTTCGTCAACGCGCTTGCCAAAGTCTTCGAAATTCTTGATGCTCTTAAGCCGCGCGAACTCTTCGTCAATGCGCTTGCCGAACTCTTCGAATTTGTCCATGAGTGCCAAATCCCCCTAAAAATCGCCGCACTGAGAAGAAGCTTGGCGACTTGGGTATTATAGGAACGCCGTTTGCGGGTCGCAAGGAGGAGCATTGGCGCTTCCCTACCGGTGGCAGTGGCGTGTGGAAAAATGGAAAAATGCGATGCGCGGACTTTTCGGCGGCGAGCAACAGCCGCGACCGAAAATCTGTCCCGCGTGCGGGGCCCTGGTGGGCATCAGCGCGACGCGCTGCCACGAATGCGGCGCAAGCCTGCGATTTTCCCTGGCCGCTTTGAGCAAGAAACTATCCGGAGTTTTTGGCGAACAAGAAAATCCCGTGACCTCGGCGCTGCTGGTGGCAAACATTCTGATGTTCGGCATCAGCTGGGTGGCCATGGCCAGTGAAACCGGAGGCGGTGGTTTCCGGATCCTTTGGGGAATGGGTGGCGAGACCGTTTACCGTTTGGGAGCAAGCCATTGGTACCCGATATTCTATGAACACCAGTGGTGGAGGCTTGCGACTGCCATGTTTTTGCATGGCGGCCTGATACACATTGGGTTCAACATGATGTCGCTGATGCAGCTCGGCCCCGCGTTGGAAGAGCTATATGGGTCCGCTCGATACTTTTTCATGTACATGTTCACTGGAATGTTTGGTTTCCTGGTCAGCGCGGCATTTCACAACTATTCGCTGGGGGCAAGCGGCGGGCTCCTAGGGCTGGTTGGAGTCATGCTGGCGATCACCACGAAACGCGGTGGCGCTTACATGCGGGAGTTACGGTCAAGGTTGGTCAGTTCGGTGGTCATCCTTTTTGTTCTCGGGTTTTCCGGCGTGGGCATCGATAACTACGCGCACTTCGCTGGACTGGCCGCCGGATTTGGGCTGGGAAAATTATTTGCCGATCGTCAGCCGATGAATGCTAGCGAACGCCGGGCCGCTTACATATTGGGATGGTTGGCTGGGCTGGTTGTGGTTGTGAGCATCGTTCTGATGATCTTGCATTATCACGACCCGCTGCCGGGTAGATAGTCCAGCGGCGCATTGAGAAAAAGTGCGATACTCTAGCTCCCGAATCCATGGACACGCACTCGATCATCGTTGTCAGCCTGCACACGCCCAAGGAAAAAGTGTGGGGCGAGCTTCTGGCCATCAGCCCGTCCGGGATCACCGTCCGCGGCATCGACCTCAATTCCTTCGACCACTTCATCCGGCAGATCAATGAGCCCGACGGCGAACGCATGGGCTTCCCGACCGTTTTCTTTCCCATGAACCGTGTTGAGCGCATCTCCCTGGACGAACCTTCCGGATCCATCCCCTCAATGAACGAGCTTTTCGCGCGAAAGATCGGGCGCTCGCTCTCCGACTATCTCGCGCAATTCGCCTGAACTGCGTTATCCTGAATCACAATGAAAGGCCGCATCTGGACGGTTCCCAATCAGATCACGTTTCTGCGTCTCGGCTTCCTGCCGGTCTTTCTAATGCTCATCGCCTACGATCGTTATCGTTGGGCGCTTCTGGTTCTTGTCGTTTCCGGCCTTTCCGATGGTTTTGACGGCCTACTTGCGCGCAGCCTGAATCAGCGCTCCGCCCTCGGCGCGTATCTCGATCCCATTGCCGACAAACTGTTGCTCTCTTCCTCGTTCGTCCTTCTGGCGTTCAAGAGGCAACTTGCTTGGTGGCTGACGATCCTTGTTCTCAGCCGTGACGTGCTGATCCTTATTGTCGCCGTAGTGATTCTGCTGACCTCTGGCTACCGGCCATTTCCCCCCAGCCTTTACGGCAAACTCACCACCGCGACGGAGATAGTCCTCGTGTTCCTCGTGGTCCTGGGCGCAGCTTATCCCAATTACCACGTTGCAGGTCTTAACCAGTTCCTCATTTATGCGGTTACGGCGCTGAGCATCGTGTCCGGCTTCCACTATTCGTTCACCACTGCCCGGCACCTGCATGGTTCTACTTCTGAAGAGAAATAAACAATCGAAGCGGCCGTTGGGCGGCTACTTTTTCGCAGCTTCGTAGGCTTGGTTGAGCCACCACAGGGCGTCGCGTAGATCTTCCGTGGACTGGATGTCGAAGGAAAACCAGCGCGTTCCCGGAGTGACGCGCGGCTCCTTGAGGGCACGCTGATTCAAGTCCGCCGGCACGGGATCAAATCTGAATATGATGGAGCTGGGAGTGTCGAATCCCCTCGTGACCGGCAATGCGGCAAAGATTTTCTTGCGTCGATAAATGCCCGACATGCCGAACATCGGTCTGGACGTGACCTGCGGCCAGCCAATCAGTTCCGCTTTTAGCATCGCGGACCATTGTTTCATCTCTTCCGAGATTGGCGGCATCTTCGGCCGCTCGCGCATCGCCAGCGCTTCTCGCTTCGCCGGCTTATCCCGTTTTGCTTTCCTCGGCTTCATAACTTACGTGCTCAGGCCGGCATCGGTTTGGGGCCGCCGGGAGGAAGAAGGAGTTTCGGTTCGGTGAGGGACTGGACTTGTTCGAGCGTGGCATCCGAAGCGAGTTCGCGCAAAACGAGGCCCTCGGGAGTGACATCGATGAGAGCGAGTTCGGTGACGATGTGGTCGACGACTTCAACGCCGGTGAGCGGGAGCGTACACTTTCTTAAAATTTTCGGTTTATTGTCACGCGTCGCGTGCTCCATGGCAATAAAGACGCGCTTGGCACCGGCAACAAGGTCCATCGCGCCGCCCATGCCTTTCAGCATTTTCCCGGGAATGGCCCAATTCGCGAGCGTGCCTTTTTCGTCGACCTGCAAGGCGCCAAGCACGGTAAGGTCCACGTGGCCGCCGCGAATCATGGCGAAAGAATCAGCGGAAGAAAAATAGGAAGTGCCGGGGAGTTCAGTGACGGTCTCCTTGCCGGCATTGATGAGGTCGGGGTCGACTTCGGACTCCAGCGGATAGGGCCCAACGCCGAGCATGCCGTTTTCGGATTGCAGGATGACGTCCATGCCTTTTGGGACGTAGTTGGCCACGAGTGTGGGCATGCCTATGCCGAGATTGACGTAGTAGCCGTCACGCAGTTCGAGAGCGATTCGGCGGGCGATGCGTTCGCGTTTTTGGTCGTCAGTCAGCGGCATTGAGAGTTCTCAGTTGTAAGTTTCCAGCAAGTGACAAGTTCAATTCAAAAACAAATTACCGGTCTAAAGTCCGGCCACTACAACTTCCGCACCGTCCGTCGCTCGATGCGCTTCTCGTATTTCGGGCCCTGGAAAATGGCGTCGACAAAAATGCCGGGTGTATGCACTTCATTGGGGTCGAGCTGACCAAGTTCGAGCAGTTCTTCGACTTCAGCGATAACGAAGTCCGCAGCCGTCGCCATCATGGGATTAAAGTTGCGCGCGGTTTTGCGGTAAATGAGATTGCCCCAGCGGTCGCCTTTCCACGCCTTGACAAATGCAAAGTCGCCGCGAAGGCTGCGCTCCATGACGTACATGCGGCCATCAAACTCGCGGGTTTCTTTCCCTTCAGCCACCATCGTGCCGTACCCCGTGGGTGTATAGAACGCGGGGATACCGGCGCCGCCGGCGCGGAGGCGTTCGCTCAGAGTGCCCTGCGGATTCAATTCCACGTGTAATTCTCCGCTCAGGACTAATTGCTCGAAGAGTTTGTTTTCGCCCACGTAGGTCGAGATCATCTTCTTGACCTGCCGCTGCTGGAGCAACACTCCAATGCCGAAGTCGTCGACGCCAGCGTTGTTGCTGACAATGGTGAGGTCTTTCACGCCTTTGCGGCGGATAGCGGCGATGAGACTCTCTGGGATGCCGCACAAGCCGAAGCCGCCCATAAGAATAGTGGCGCCGTCGCGTATTTTCTCGATCGCGGCGTCAGCGGAGGCAATGCGTTTGTCCATTCGGTGCTCCGAAGTGCAAGCGGGAAGTTTACTTCATCGGGCATAGGAGTCGGAAGGCGGTCGTCGCGCCGATACAGACGAGAGAACGCACGGCAGCACGCGTATAGTGGCCAGCGACAACTACTTTTTCGGCAGGGGTTCCCACAGCTCAATGCGGTTGCCATCCGGGTCCATGATCCATCCAAATCTTCCATAGTCGTATTCTTCGACCTTCGGGTCGACCCAGACGCCTTCCTCACGCAACGCCTTCAGCGTCGCCCGCAGATCGTCCACGACGTAATTCACCATTGCGGCCGCTTTACTCTCGCCAAAGTACGCCGTTGTGGAAGGAAAAATACACCACGCCGTGCAATTATCTTTGGAAGGACTGTCTGCCTGCGTCCAGGGGAACATGGTCCCAGCTTCGCCCTCGCTCACAATGCCCAGATGCCTGGCATACCAAGCACGCAGCGCTTCCGGATTTTCAGACTTGAGGAAAATTCCGCCGATGCCGCGGACGCGTTTCATGCGGCGTATGTTACGCAACCCTTTCCATGCAATCAACCAGTAAGAAGGTGGCGCGCCGAAAATCGATGAAACACGGCGCGCTAGAGCGACCGCAAGAGTTTGTAAAGTTCGTTGGCGGCGTCGAAGTCAGCTTCTAACTCACGGGAAGCGAGCTTTTCGCGAAGGTCGTCGAGGCGGCGCGCGAAGAGATCGAGCGCCGCCGCAAGAACTTCTTGATTCGTCAGCACAATGTCGCGCCAGGTGGAGTAAGGGCTGCCGGCAAGTCGCAGCGAATCGCGGAGGCCGGGCCCGGCGAGCGTAATCGGGAGGCCGTTTTCATCAAGGCGATCATAAAGAAATCCTGCCAGCGCCACGGCGGCAAGCTGCGGAAGATGCGAGGCCAGGCCAACGGCATAATCATGCTGCGGGGCGCCAAGCCACAGCGGGCGCGCGCCGATTTTCTCCAGGATTTTGACGAAGGCGGAAACGCGGGGATCGTGAGAGTCGCCGGATTCATCAGCAGGCGCAGAAGTACGGGGCTGAACACCCGCCACCACGGCTTCGGAAGATTTTGCGATCAGGGCGTAAGTATGTTCGCGGAAGAGATCGGCGTCGGCATGCGCGATTCCCGGCAGTTCCCTGCCGGCCATGGGATGGCCGCCGAGGAAGAGCGGACCTTTTTCATCGGGGAAAAGTTCGTCGGCGGCTTGGGCGATGCGGACTTTCGTGCTGCAGGCATCGGTGACGAGTGCATGCGCAGAAGCGTGGCGCGCGATTTCCGGAAGTAGATCAACCGTCGCCGCGATGGGTAGCGCGATATAGATTAAATCGGCGTTTTGCAGCGCAGGTGCAAGTTCACCGCAAAAAGATTCATCAACCGCGCCGCGACCTCGCGCTTCGTGAACGACATCGGGACGATCCCACCCGGAAATATGCGTCTCCGTGGTGTATTTGCGGAGGGCGAGCGCAAACGAACCTCCAATCAGCCCCGTGCCGAGAATAGTTACGCGCGAGATGAGGTGCCCGGCCGGCATGGTCAGGCGATGCGGCGGCCAATCGCTGGAGCGATGATCCGCAGCTCGGCCATCAACTGCGTAAAAGTCGCTGGCTCCAGCGACTGCGCGCCATCCGAGAGCGCGTGGTCCGGATCGTTGTGCACTTCGATGAGCAGGCCATCGGCGCCAGCAGCGACGGCCGCCCGCGCCATGGGCGGCACTTTGTCGCGCCGTCCGGTCCCATGCGAAGGATCGGCAAGCATCGGCAGGTGCGAGAGTTTCTTGATGACCGGAATGGCAGCGATGTCAAAAGTGTTGCGCGTGTACGTCTCGAACGTGCGAATCCCCCGCTCGCAAAGAACAACGTTGTAATTACCGCCCGCGAGAATATATTCGGCGCTCATCAGGAGTTCTTCCATGGTGGCGGACATCCCGCGCTTCAAGAGAACGGGTTTGCGAATTTCACCCAGTGCGCGCAGCAAATAGTAGTTCTGCATGTTGCGCGCGCCGACCTGGAAGATGTCTACGTAATTCATCATCATCTGAATCTGCGAGGCATCCATCACTTCGCTGATGGTGAACAGGCCGAATTTGTCCGCGGCCTCCCGCATGAGCTTGAGGCCCGGCTCACCCATTCCCTGGAAGGCATAGGGAGAAGTACGCGGCTTGAAAGCTCCGCCGCGAAGGATCTTCGCGCCGGCTTTGGCGACACTCTCAGCAATGGAAAAAATCTGTTCGCGCGATTCGACCGAGCAGGGACCGGCGGCAACGACGACTTCCGGGCCGCCCATTTTTACACCGCGGCCAAGATCGACAATGGTGCCTTCGGGCCTGAACTGGCGGCTGGCAAGTTTGAATGGCTGCGTGATGCGCATGACTTCGCGCACCCCGTCGAGCAATTCGAAATCGCGATGATCGAAGTCGCGGTGAACGCCGACAGCGCCGAGCACGGTATGCGATTCGCCAGTCGAGCGATGAACGTTGAAGCCGCTAGCGACCAGCCGGTCGATGACATGCTGGATTTGGGCGTCCGTGGCCCCTTCTTGCATCACGATGACCATAAGCGCTCTCTGTTCTCCTCGACCTTTCCCTTGATAACCGGAAAATGATGGGCTTTATTTCTTGTCCTTTTTCGCGCCGTCGCCGGAGTGCATGGCGCCGCGTTCCGCGGCGCGGGCCTCATCAATGATGCGCTCAAACAAGCGGCGAATCGCGGCGTCGGTTAACGGACCGGGATTATTGCGTTCGGCGTTTTCCAGCACTTCGTTTTCGCGATCGGGTTGGTACAGCGGAATTTTCGCCTCTTGCTTAAGCTTCCCAATTTCGAGCGCGCACTGCGAGCGTTCGTTCAAGAGCTGCACGAGTTTCTTGTCGATTTCATCGATGCGGCGTCGCCAATCACTGAGACTCATGGCGCCACCTCCCGCCGCGAGAGTCCGTGGCGAGCAGCTTCCTTGAACGAGCGAACACGTCCCGCAAGCGCCGCGGCAGCTGCATCAACGGACTTTGCTTTCTCAATCTCGGAAACGAGCGCGGACCCGACAACGGCGGCGTCGGCGAGACCGCCAAGAACGGATACATGCCCGGGAAGCGAAATGCCGAAGCCGACCGCAATGGGAAGTTTTGTCGCGCTGCGGGCGCGGCGCAAGAGCACGGGGAGATCGTCGGGCAAGGCATCCTTCGCGCCAGTCACGCCGGTTCGAGAAATTAAGTAGAGAAAACCAGAGGAGCAGGCGGCGATCCTCGCCAGGCGCTCGTCGGTGGAAGTCGGCGCGCCAAGAAAAATAGTATCGAGATTGTGGCCGGCGAGGATGCGCCGATACTCTTCCGATTCTTCCGGCGTGAGATCGGTAGTAAGCACGCCGTCAGCGCCCGCAGTCGCGGCGGCGGAAGCGAATTTTTCGAGTCCCATCTGCAAAATGGGGTTGTAGTAGCTGAAGAGAACCAGCGGAACTTGCGACGACTGGCGAATCCGGCGGACAAGACCGAGAACACCGGCGAGAGTAGTCCCCGCTTTCAAAGCGCGCTCCGAGGCGCGCTGAATCGTCGGCCCGTCAGCAAGCGGATCGCTGAAGGGCACGCCCAGTTCGATCACGTCCGCGCCAGCTTCCGCGAGCGCCAGAACAAATTTCAGCGTGGCGTCCAGCGACGGATCGCCCGCCGTGATGTACGCGACGATGCCGAGTTCGCCGGATGCGCGCAGTTCGGCAAAACGTTGGGAGATGCGGGTCGAGTTGGAGGGCACGGCTGACATTGGATTTCGGGAAAGCTTAAAGATTAGAGCAGGCGGGAGTAAGTGTCCATGTCCTTGTCGCCGCGGCCGGAGAGATTGAGGATGACGAGGTCGTCTTTCTTGAATTGAGGGAGGCGCTCGACAAGACCGGCGATGGCGTGGGCGGATTCCAGCGCGGGGATGATGCCCTCGGTGCGCGAGAGCAGGCGCGCGGCATCGAGAGCGGCCTGATCGGACACCGCGGAGTATTCGGCGCGGCGCTGATCCGCGAGCCAGGCGTGTTCGGGGCCGATCGCAGGATAGTCGAGCCCGGCGGAAATCGAATGAGTCGTGGCAATTTGGCCGTCTTCGTTCTGTAAGACGTATGTGTACGTTCCTTGAAGAACGCCCGGACGCGCACCGGAAAAACCCTGATGCGCGGCGAGCCGAGCCGCGTGCTCGCCCAGTTCGGCGCCTCGGCCGCCCGCCTCAATGCCGATCATTTTCACGTTCGCGTCACCTAGAAACTGATGGAACAAACCAATCGAGTTCGAGCCGCCGCCGACGCAGGCGAAAAGATGCGTTGGTAGGCGCTTTTCCACGGCGAGGATTTGCTCGCGCGCTTCTCGGCCAATCACCGCCTGAAAATCGCGGACCATCGTGGGATAGGGATGCGCGCCGAGCACGGAGCCAAGCAGATAGTGCGTGCTTCGCACATTCGTAACCCAGTCGCGCATCGCTTCGTTGATGGCATCTTTCAACGTGCGGCTGCCGGACTCCACGCCGACGACTTGGGTGCCCAGCATGCGCATGCGCGCGACGTTGAGCGCTTGCCGCGCCATGTCTTCGGTGCCCATGTACACGACGCATTCGAGGCCCAAATGCGCGGCGACCGTTGCGGATGCAACTCCATGCTGACCTGCGCCCGTTTCCGCAATAATGCGCGGCTTGCCCATTTTCACCGCGAGCAGGCCCTGGCCGATGGCGTTGTTGATTTTGTGCGCGCCGGTGTGCAGCAGATCTTCGCGCTTCAAGTAAATGCGTGGTCCCCCGAGCTTTTCGGTCAGGCGCGCAGCAAATTGCAGCGGTGTCGGGCGGCCCGCAAAATTCTTCAGCAAATCGCTGAATCGCGATTGAAATGTGGCATCCGACTTCGCGGCTTCATACGCCCGCTCGAGCTCGAACAGCGACACCATCAGCGTCTCGGGAACGTAGCGGCCGCCGTAGGGGCCGAAGCGTCCCGGCGGTGTCGTTGGTGATTGTAGAATCGAGCTCATCTTCTATTTTTAGCTTCTGTTTTCTAGTTTCTATTTTCAATTTTCCGCCGCGTTCTTACTTCCGTTCGCCGCGGCGCACTTCCTGAATGAATTCCCGGAGCCGCCCGTGATCTTTCTTCCCGGGCTTGGATTCCACGCCGCTGGCGACGTCGATTCCGTAGGGACGCACGATGCGCACTGCGGCAGCCACGTTTTCGACCTTCAGGCCGCCAGCTAAAATAATACGGTGCCTGACTGCGGCGCGCCGCGCGGCATCCCAATCCGTAGTGTGGCCCGTACCACCATATTGGCCTGTGAGCGCCGCGTCAAACAGGAAGGCGAAAGCGCTGGGGTAATCGTTCAGAGTCTTCAAGTCAAAATCCGGATCGACGCGAAAGGCCTTGACGACCGGGACGCTGCCGGCCAACTCGGCAACGGTTTCCGCCGTCTCGTCGCCATGAAGCTGTGCGGCATCGAGCTTCAACGACTTGCACAATGTGGCGACGTCCGCCGTCGGCGCATTGACGAAAATGCCGACGGCATCCACCGTTTTCGGAAGCTGCCGGCGAATTTTTGCCGCTTCGGCCTCCGCGATGTGACGCGGGCTAATGGCATAGAAATTGAAACCGAGGAGATTGGCGCCGGCGTTAACGGCGGCGAGAGCGTCGGCTGCATTGGTAATCCCGCAGATTTTGACGCGGACCATGGCCACCTACGTACCGTCCGCAGGTGGCGCAAGGAGAGCGGCGAGGGCAGCGCCGGGGTCGGGCGACAGCATAAGGCGAGTGCCGACGAGGAAGGCGTCGAATCCGGCAGAGCGGAGTTTCAGCAATTCGCCATGTGTCCGAATACCGGACTCGCTGACCGCGATGCACTCGTCGGGGATGCGCCCGGCTAATGCGAACGAGGTCTCTACGTTGACGGTCATCGTCTTCAGATCGCGATTGTTGACGCCGATAATTTGCGCGCTGGCGGCGAGGGCGCGGTCCAATTCTTCGACGGTGTGAACTTCGACGAGCGGTTCCATGCCCAGTTCACGGCCCAACAGGATGAGGTCGCGAAGAAGTGCATCTTCCAGCGCAACCACCATCAGGAGAAAACTGTCGGCGTCATTGGCGCGGGATTCCCACACTTGCCACGGGTCAAAGATAAAATCCTTGCGAAGAACAGGGATCTGAATGGACTTGCGGGCATCGCGGAGATTTTTTAGCGAGCCGCGAAAGAATTCGCCTTCGGTGAGGACGGAAAGCGCACAAGCGCCCGCGGCTTCCAAGGACTGCCCCAGCGCCACCGGTTCGAATGGCTCGCGAATCACGCCGCGCGAAGGCGAAGCCGGCTTCAACTCCGCGAGAACGTTCAGGCCGTCGCGGCGCAGCGCTGCGGAAAAATCGCGGAGCGGCGTCGCCGCTTTCACGCCATACTTTAGCGCGGTTTCCGGCAACACCCGTTTGCGATGGTCGACTTCGGCGCGCCGCGCTTCCAAAATGCGGTCCAGCACGGTTCCGGTGTTGGCGTGAGCAGACATTGCGGTAACTTTGTATGCTAGGGGTGCGCGGCTGGAGAGTCAAATAGCGGCGCAACTGGCATTCGAACGAAATGGGAGAACGAATGGGTTACAGCAAGGAGTATGGAGCGCTTTTGGAAGCGATTGCGAACGAGGCGGATGCGATCGCGATGCGGTATTTTCGCGCGGACGAATTGCGCGTCGAAAGGAAGGGCGACGGGTCGGCGGTGACGCAAGCGGATCACGCCGTGGAGGAAATGGCGCGGGCGAAAGTGGCGGCAAGCGGATTGCCGCTAGACGTTCTGGGAGAAGAGATGGGCGGTGGCCACGCAAAGTCTGCGAGCGCTTCCGGGCGGGTGCGCATGATCATCGATCCGATCGACGGCACGGAAGAATTTTCGCGCGGCATTCCGACGTTTGGCACGCTGATGGGAATTGAGTCGAACGGCGAAATCGTAGCCGCGATGGTGAGCGCGCCCGGCCTGCGTTCGCGCTGGTGGGCGTATCGCGGCGAGGGTGCGTACCGCGATGGAAAACGGCTCCACGTTTCGAATGTGACCAGCCTAAGCAAGGCCATGGTGTTTACGACGGGAACGGGCCCAAGCAAGAACGCGCAGGACCAGGCAAAGATCCGCGCCCTCGTTGATGCCGCGCGCAACAGCCGCTCTTTCGGTGGATTCTGGCAGCACATGCTGGTCGCGGAAGGCGCGATCGAGGCTGCGCTCGACTGGACTTCGAAGCCGTGGGATCTCGCGCCGCTCGGAATCATGGTCGAAGAAGCCGGCGGCCGCTCGACAAACGTGCGCGGAGAGCGAACGATTTATACCGGGCAACTCATCAGCACAAACGGAAAAATCCACGATGAAGTCTTGGCGATTCTGCAGTGAGGTAATCGATGTTGCGCGTTAAGAGAGTCTACGATAAACCGGCAAAGGAAGACGGCTGGCGCGTGCTGGTGGATCGTCTGTGGCCACGAGGCATGAAAAAAGAAGCAGCCAAGATTGATCTGTGGATGAAAGAAGTTGCTCCCAGCGACGCTCTACGCAAGTCTTTTTGTCACGATGTAAACAAATGGCCAGAGTTTCAAAAGAGATACCGCGCGGAATTAAAGCAGAAAAAAGAATTACTCTCCGAATTGAAGAAAATCGAAAAAGAACACAGAACATTGACGCTTCTTTTTGGCGCGAAAGATACGGAACACAATCAAGCGGTAGTTCTGGCGGAAGTTCTGAAAAAAAGTGAAAGAATATTTCCGCGCGCCGATCAGCAAGGATCGCGAGAAACCAGCCAGCGAAATGCCCCTCCAAATTGGCCGTTTCGCCAGCTAGGGAGCCACCTTAGGCTCTAAATCCTAGTTCACTCCTGCAACTTTCCCTTGGAGGTTTTCCGATGAACGTACGCGTACAAGCCGAAAGAGCCGAACAATTCCGGAAGCTTCATCACGGGCCGCGAATGCTTGTGCTCGCGAACGCTTGGGATGTGGTAAGCGCGCGGATTCTGGATGAATGCGGTCATCCCGCCATTGCAACAAGCAGCGCGGCAGTCGCTTTTTCCCGGGGCTATCCGGACGGTCAACGAATCCCGCGGGACGAGATGCTGGATGTGGTGGCGCGGATTGCCCGTGCCGTGCGCGTTCCGGTAACGGCGGATCTCGAAGCTGGCTACGGCACTACCGTGAAGGACATGGCGGAAACCGTGAAAGCAGCGATCGATGCGGGCGCCATCGGAATGAATCTTGAAGACGTTACGGGCGATGATGAGAGTTCGCATGTGGGTTTGCCGCTGCAAGTGGAAAAGATTCGCGCCATCCGCGAGACGTCGAAATCACTCGGTGTTCCTTTCGTGTTGAATGCGCGGACGGATGTTTATTTGATGCCGATCGGTCCAGAGGCCACGCGCTTTGAACGAACCGTTGAACGGTTGCGCGCATACCGCGACGCCGGAGCCGATTGCCTGTTTGTGCCGGGGCTATACGACCGCGAAACGATCGCTGAGCTGGTGAAGGCAGTGGAGGCTCCTGTAAATATTCTTGCGAACCCGGCATGCCCTCCGATGGCAGAACTGGAAAAAATCGGGGTAGCCCGGTTAAGCGCGGGATCGGGGATCATGCGCGCCGCGATGGGAGTCGTGCAGCGAATTGGAATAGAAATGTTGCAAGCGCGCTCTTGCGAGACGATGTTCGCTGGAGCGATTCCCTACGCCGAGTTGAATCGCATGATGAATCGTCGCTCCAATGAGGCCAATGCCTGAAACGGGCTCTCAGCTTCGCGTGTTAAATGAAGAAATCGTGGCCTGCCGGAAGTGTCCACGGCTGGTGCGCTACCGCGAGAAAGTGGCGCGAGAAAAGCGGCGGGCGTATCGCGAGTGGACGTACTGGGGTAAGCCGATCCCGGGATTCGGCGACGCTCACGCACGGCTCTTGATTCTTGGACTTGCGCCGGCGGCGCATGGCGGCAATCGGACCGGTCGGATGTTCACGGGCGACCGCTCGGGCGATTTTTTGTACGCAGCGCTGCACAAAGCGCGCTTTGCGAATCAGGCTACTTCTCTGCACCGGGACGATGGGCTGGAGCTAAATGATACCTATATCAGCGCGACGTGCCGATGCGCTCCGCCGGACAACAAGCCTCTGCCGAAGGAGATCGCGAATTGCCGCGGCTACTTCGAGCGCGAACTAGAAATATTACAGCCCAAAGCGATCCTCGCGCTTGGGAAAATAGCCTGGGACGCGTACCTGGAAATATTGAAGCAGCGCGGCTTGATTGCGTCACGGGCGCTTTACAAATTCGCGCATGGCGCGGAGGCGGAAGTTGCCGCAGGCTTTCCGAGGCTGTTTGGCGTGTATCACCCAAGCCAACAAAATACACAGACCGGCCGCGTAACGCCCGCGATGTATGGGTCTGTCTTGTGCCGCATCCGGTGCTTCCTGGAGAAATAGCCCCCTTCAGCGCAAATCGGTGGGACGGGGTGCCGGGAAACCCTTGCAGACCGATGGTGGGATTCGCCGACACAGGCCTTACCATCCGCTGTTTTGTGTCGGTCCGTACGTCCAAGTGTCCCTTTTTCAATCCTTTGCGGTAGCCCCAAACGGCCTGCAATGGCTCCTCAGGTGCATTCCCTGTTTGCTCAGCACTTCGCGGGAGGAGACTATGGAACGAAAGAGACTCAGTATTACACCTGCGAGCGTTGCGATGTTGGCGGCGACACTTGGCTTGGGAGCATCGTGTAAAGCACAAGATCAGAGTCCGGAACCGCAACGACAGGCAACAACACAGACGCCCGAACAACCGAGACAGAAGGCGGACGGGGAACGGCACGGGCTGCCGATTGAAACCTACGCCGTTGCGCCGGGGACCAAGTTTCTGGTGCGGCTTGAAGATGAATTGGGCACCAAAGACACCAAAGAAAACGAAAAGTTCAAAGTGAAGACGCTTGAGCCGCTGGAGGCAGGCAACGGGATTTATCTGCCGGCCGGAGCGGAAATTCGCGGACACATCAGCCACGTGGAACCCGCGGGGGTGGCAGGACGCGCAAAACTTTGGCTGACGTTTGACGAGATTCGCACCAAATTTGGCGGCCTGCCGATCGTGGCCGAAGTCGTGAGCGTTCCGGGGGACCACAGCGTGAAATCGGCCGGCACGAAGGAAGGATTGATCGAAGGGCGATCCAGCAATCAGCATGACGCGGCGGAAGCGGCCGCAGCGGGAGCGGCGATCGGGGCCGTAAAGGGCGTCAAGGACAAGAACAAGAAAGAAGCCGCCGAAGGCGCTGCGCTGGGGGCGCTGACGGCGTACCTGATGGAGTCCGGGCGCGGCCACGAGTTGAATCTGCCGAAGGGCGCGAAGCTGGAATTGGAGCTAGAACGGGCACTGTACCTCGTGAAGGAATGAGACGGACGTTCCTCGATCGTGTGGCGCTCCAAATCGGGAAGAACCCCACACGCGCTGTTTTAAGGGAGATTCAAGAATTGAAGGGGTACCCCTTACACCCCCATCAAAATACGCTAGAAGGCGTGATTGCATTTCTAAAAGATCTGAAGAATTACCCAATATCGATTAATTAGATATTTCTAACAACAAATGTCGTTGACGGACCGCCGTTCGGGTGGGAATGAGCTATACTGGAAGCATCATGGAAAAGCTCCAAGCATTTCAAGCCGCGGCTTGCGAAGGCGGGTTCGTGGCGATCGAAGAATCCGAGGAAGACACGGTCCTGTGGCTGAAGAAAGCGACTGTGGAAGCCGAAGATCGCATTTGTCTCGATAGCCTGACGAACAGTGCGACCGTGTACTGGGCAACGATTCCGTGGAAGATAAACTCGAAGACGTTTCGCGAGGCATCTGCGTTGCGAGCGTGGATTCTGTCGAGGCCGGGTGCTTTGGCGTCATGACAAACCACGAAGCCCTCTTGCGACTCTCCGTCGACAAGAACGACCACCTTGCGGTGACGTCGCTGCACGAAAACAATGCCGAAATAATCCGTACGACGGTGATGCGCTATTTCGGATCGGGGACGGCCGCGGAGAATGTGGAGTTTGAGCTAATGAAGCGAATGGCCGGCCACGCTCGCTTGTACGAAGATTCCGAAGACCTTGATGTGTGGCTGGCGGGTTGCGCTAACACGGAGTGCGACCGCATGCGTAACGAAGCGATTCACGACAAAGCGAATACAGATTAGGCTCGCACCGGGAATAAAAGCACGGCTATCTCCCGCCCTCGTTCCGCGCGAAGCGATACAGAATCGAAATCGATAAACGGGCCTTCCCACCACCTGCAGGGAACCCGTTCCGCAACAGGATTTTGAGAAGTCAGGCCGTCGAGGCTCTCATCGAGCAAAGCGGTAAAGACGGAGAACGGCTGAAGAAGGATCTTCAGAGCACGTTCGGTTTAGAGATTCCTGCCAAATCGCGCTCATAGTAAAGCAATTGCACGCCGATTCCAGAAAGTCCTGGAAGCATATTCGTTGACTCGATGTGAGTGACGCGTCCGGCGAATCGCCGAATACCGGCCTTCACCCCAGTGACCCGCTTTGGCATTTCTAGCAGGACTTCTAAGGCTTCACCAACACAGAGGATGACATTTGTGGCGAAGTAAACGCCCCTCGTCGAAATGTTAATTGTCCTCGCTTGATGCTCGCCCTCGGTTAGTGTCTCCATGCGATGAAAAGACAGTCGACTGTGTAGCTTGAAACGTGGCGTGATTCGATGCTCGTGGGTGGCCATGCCTTCTCCTTCGTTCGCCTGTGAAGGGTGTGGCAGGCAGTGTCAGCCTAATTAAAGGGGTAATTACTGTCACACGACGCCGCGGGCAGAACTGTCCTAAAGAACACAGTTTGACAATTATTAGGATTTTCAAATGTTCAGAGGCGGACCAATCGGGGCCCTTAGGTTCTCGCGGGCCAGAAAACTTGGCAAGGGGCGAGCAGATTGCTAGAGTCGAAGTGTCCAGCACGGTAGTCTGTACTCCATTCATTTAGAGCATGCCGAAGAGAGGCTGAGAACCCATGGGGGAAGAAACGCGGGCGGCGGTGCGGGCCATCGAAATGGTGGAGCGGAAGGACCGCGTGCTGATTGTCGAAGACGAAGACAACGCTCGCAAGGGCTACGAACAGCTCTTGCAGCGGTGGGGCTGCGACGTGGTAGGTGTGGGAACGGCGGAAGAAGCGCTGGCAAAATTTGCGAGTTACCAGCCGGACACGCTGATTGCCGACGTGGAATTGCCCGGGATGAATGGGCTGGACCTGCTGAAGCAGCTTGGGACGGAACTCCACGATGTGCCGGCCATCATCATTACGGGCAAAGGCAGCGAAGAGCGGGCGGTGGCGGCGATCGAGGCCGGAGCGTTCTGGTACATCGAAAAACCGCTGAAGGGACCGGTGCTGCGGGCGCTGCTGGACCGGGCGCTGAGCAAGGCGCGGGATGCAAGGCAGCTCGCGGTGCTGCAGCGGCAGCTTCGTGAAACTGGGCGACTGGGTGACCTGGTCGGGGCGTCGAAGCAGATGCAGGAGGTGATGCGCATCGTGGAGATGGCGGCGCCGAGTTCGGCTTCGGTATTGATCACGGGAGAGACGGGGTCGGGCAAGGAGATTGTGGCGCGGACGCTGCACAAGCTCTCATCACGCGCGAACGGTCCGTTTGTGGCGATCAATTGTTCGGCTATCCCCGAGACGTTGATGGAAAGCGAGATTTTTGGCCACGAACGCGGGGCTTTCACGGGGGCGGCCGAGCGGCGCATTGGCTGCTTCGAATTGGCGGACGGCGGCACGTTGCTGCTCGATGAAATCGGCGAGATGCCGGCACCGACACAAGCGAAGCTACTGCGCGTATTAGAAGACCGGAAAGTGCGGCGGTTGGGGAGCAAGAGCGAGACTCCAGTGGATGTGCGCGTGGTCGCGGCAACCAACAAAGAACCCGAGCAAGCGGTCAGCAGCGGCCAGTTGCGGCAAGATCTGTACTTTCGGCTGAACGTGTTTCATATTCACCTGCCGCCGCTGCGCGAACACAAGGAAGACATCTCCCTGCTGGTCGACTATATTCTGCGCGACGTCAACGCCAAGCACGGGAAGCGCGTGCGGGGGATCGGAGCGGAAGTTCTGGACATTTTCACGGGGCACACCTGGCCGGGAAATGTCCGCGAACTGCGGAATGTGCTCGAGCGCGCCGCGATTATGTGCGAGAAAGATCTGATTACGCGGGCCTGTCTCCCGGGAGAGTTCGGAAAGACGGGGGCAAAAGGGCCGAGCGATCTTTCGGCGATCAAGTTTCCGGTGGGCACGACCGTGGATGCGATGGAGCGCGAACTCATCCTGCAGACGCTGGGCGCAACGGGGAACAATAAGACACGGGCGGCGGAACTGCTCGGCATCAGCTTGAAAACGCTTCATAATAAGCTGAAAGAATACGGCGGGGACCGCGCCGAAGCGGAGTAGGGACGCAGAATGCAGCTGCGGCTGCGGACAAAACTTACACTGGTGATGACGAGCCTGGTGCTGCTCGTCGCGGCGGTTTTGTCTGGCGTGTTTGCCGCGCAGCTCCTCGATCAATTGTTGCAGGCTACCAACACGCGAGCGGACGACCTGGAAAAGCAAGTGTTTTTGCAGGCCAAGCACGCGCTGGTGGAGGCAGGCCAACAGGGCTTGCGGCCCGCTTCAGACGCTCCTGAAGAAATCCACGACTTCGTAAGACACGCCTTTGAGGTCAATGAAGGACTGCGCACGCAGCTCAAAGCGGCAAAAGAAAATCCGCTTATCTACGAAGTTTCGATCACCGACCTTAATGGAATGGTTCTGGTGTCGACCGACGAAAGCATGCCGGGATCGTTTCTGCCGCGGAGAACGGCTCTGTCGCAGCTGGTGCAACGAAATTTCCTGCATCAGGTGAAGGTGCTTGCCGGGCCCTCGAAGGTTTTCGAACTCGATTACCCCTTCAACAATGCAAACCAACCATTCGGAGAGGTACGCGTAGCGCTGAATGTCGGCCTGCTGCTAAACGAGATCGCCCCAAGCTTGCGGACTTCTGGGACGATTGCCCTGCTTGCAGTCGTGGCGTCGACCTTACTTGCAGCAATTGTGAGCAGAGCGACGCTGGCGCCGCTGCAGGACATCGCCGCGCAGTTGGACCGCATCTCAGCAGGCCAATACGACGCGCCTTCTCCGGAGGTCAAGAGCTTTGGCGGGAGCGGCGATGAGCTCGGGCTGGTGAGCCGGAAAATTACGCAAGTCGGCCAGCAACTGCGGGGCGTGCATGAAATCTTCAGCACCATGCGCGAAAACATGAATTCCGTGATGGCCGGACTCGAGGACGGATTGCTGCTGTTTACAAGGGATGCGCGTGCGGTGATGATCAGTCCGGCGGCGGAAAAATTTCTAGGCGAACCGGCGGGGCAGTTCCTCGGGCGGCGCGTGACGGAAATTTTTCCTCCCGGGCATCCGCTGCACGAGGTGCTGCACATTGAGAGCGACGAGCTCAGTGAAGTGGCGGCCGAAACGGAGCTGGAGACGAGCGAAGGGCCGAGGCGCGTGAGCGTCAGCGTGCAAGCCATCCAAGAAGATGGCGAACGCATGGGCGCGCTCGTGACGCTACGGGACCTCGACTCGCTGGAAAACATCAATACGCAGCTTCAAGTGAGCGAACGGCTGACGGCGCTAGGACGCATCACCGCGGGCGTGGCGCACGAAGTGAAGAATCCGCTGAATTCGATGCGGCTCTGGCTGGAAAACCTGAAGGAATCGCTGCCCCCAGAATCAGACGGTGTGTCGCGGCAGGCCGTACAGGTGCTGGACAAAGAAATCGACCGGCTGGACGCGGTCGTGAAGCGCTTTCTCGATTTCACGCGGCCGATGGATATCCGCCTGGAACCGACTCAGCTCGCGGAGCTTTTGAGGGAAGTACTGGAGTTCGCGCAACCCCAGCTTGAGAAATCCAGAATTCAACTGGCTCAGTTGTTGCCGATCGATGTGCCGGAGGTTTACGTGGATCGGGCGCTGCTCAAGCAAGCGGTGCTGAATCTGGTGCTGAATGCCGCGGAGGCCATGCCCGGCGGCGGGCAATTGCGGCTGGTGCTGAGTCGGCGCGGCGAAATGGCGGAAATTACAGTGGGCGATACCGGCAAAGGCATTGCGCCGGAAAACCGGCAGAAAATTTTTCAACTGTTTTTCACTACGCGTCCAGGAGGCAGCGGAATCGGGCTCGCGAGTACGTTTCGAATTGTACAGCTTCTCAACGGTTCGATAGACTTTACCTCGGAGGTTGGGCGAGGCACCACGTTTCGAATCGAATTGCCACTCGCGGCCTAAACATGAGGGAAAACCCTGTCTGGTGCCTTACGGTGTTGTCACGTTGCTTTCCACATTCCATCATTCTTCTTCTGTGCTGCGCCGCGTATGTGTCGGGTGGATGCAGCATGAGGAGACGGCCCGATATTCCGTGGGCGACTGCCGTGCAAGTTAGGCCCGTAACGCTGCAGCAAACGCCGGAAGCGAATGGCGTTTCTGAGGACCCGCTCCCGGAGCTGCGGTTCGAACTGCCGCCTTCTTCCAGCCGCCTGAACTCGCTGCGGACGGCGCCTCCGCGGCCACGCACCAGCATTCCGCCGACCGCGACAATGGGGAACGACACGGAGAAGTCCGAAGCGCCGACGATCGTCCCGCAGCTGACGCCTCAAGAATTCGCGGTCGCCCAGCAACAGACGAATGAAAGTCTGGGCATTGCGGAGAGGAATTTGCGCGCCGCGCGCGGGAAAACGCTGAGCGCTGCCCAGACGGACCTGGTCTCCAAAATCAGAGGTTTCATGAAAGATGCGCGCGAGGCTGCACAGATCACGGATTGGAGCCGCGCTCGCAGCCTGGCTAAGAAAGCGCAGGTCCTCTCCGAGGAACTGGCCAGTTCGCTCTAGTTTCTCCGCTCGCACGCGAAGTTCTTTCGCGGGCGCACACTTCGTTCATACAATCATGCGCATCCAAGGAAAGCACGCGGGCGGATGCGCTAAGATAACTTCATGAAGAAGTTTGATGCGGCCATCGCGGGCGGCGGGGTGATTGGCGGAGCCATCGCGCTGGAGCTTGCCCGCGCCGGTCTGCGCGTGGCGGTCTTTGATCGCCAGCAACCGGGGCAGGAAGCGTCCTGGGCGAGCGCGGGAATCCTTTCTCCAGCGCCGGAAAGTCCGGGAACAATTGCGATGGTGCCGCTGGGAAAGGCAAGCTTCGCGCTTTATCCACAATTTGTTGCGGAGGTCGAGGAGATTTCCGGAAAGAGCACGGGCTTTCGGCCAAAAGGGACGCTCGAAGCGCTGTTCTCGCATGATACGAAAGCGGAGCTGAGCACCATTATCGCGCTGCATCACGGCTTGGGATTGAAAGCGGAACCGCTTCGCGCGGAGGATGCGCGCGAACTCGAACCGGCCTTGAGTGAAGAAGTCGAAGCCGCGGTGCTCCGGCCGGAGGAAGGATCGGTTGACAATCGCTTGCTCACGGCCGCGATTCTGGAGGCGGCGGAACGCAGCGGCGCGGAGATTTTTCCTGGAAACGGAGCGAAAGCGATCTGGCGCGAGGGAAATCGTGGCGCGGGATTGGTTTTGCAGAATGAAAAAGTGGAAGCCAAGTGGACGATCATCGCCGCAGGTTGTTTCTCGGCCGCGATCGAAGGGATTGCGCGGTACGCACCTGTGAAGCCGGCAAAAGGCCAAATGGCGGCGCTGCGCGCCGATGATTTGAAGATAGAACGCGTGCTGTGGTCGGAGAAAATCTATCTCGTGCCGCGAAACGATGGACGAATTGTCGCGGGCGCGACGGTTGAGTACACGGGCTTTGACAAGCGGACCACCGCAGGCGGCATCGAGAAAATCCTTTCGGCGGCCATCGATCTTGCGCCGGGCCTTGCAAATGCGCGCATTGAAGAAACGTGGGCAGGTTTGCGTCCCGACTCTGCCGATCACCTTCCCATTCTCGGCCCGACGGACATGGATGGCCTGCTGATGGCCACGGGACACTTCCGCAGCGGGATCCTGCTCACGCCCATCACCGCGCGGCTGGTCCGCGAGTGGATTACGGAACAGCGCGTGAGCGTGGATTGGGACCGCTTCAGCCCGATGCGATTTCAGTCCGCAGTGGAAGGGTCCGCGCGCCGCGCCCCTGCATGACAGTGGATTGAAGACGAATTTCGAAAAAGAATAAAGGCAAAATCCCCACCCTCGAACCCCGAGGGTGGGGCAACCCGCTACCTTCTCGGCTCATACCGCATCGCCACCGCCCCCGAGGCGAACTCCAGCCGGCTCACGAGCCTCAAGTCGACACGCTTCGATAGCCCCGCGAACAACGTAGGCCCGTGGCCCGCTAGCCTGGGCTGCACCACGAACTCGTACTCATCGATCAATCCCAGCTCCGCCAACGCCAGCGGGACCTTCACGCCTCCCATTAACAGTCCCTTACCCGACTCCCGCTTGAGCTGCTGAACGGCCTTCGCTAGATCCCCGCGCACGAGCTCCGCGTTCCAATCGACCCGGTCCAGGGTGCTCGACACGACGTACTTCTTTGCCGCGTCGATCGTGCGGGCGAAGGGTTCCATCCAATCAGGCCTCGCTCCCGTCCGCGCCGGCGGCCGAAAGGCTGCCTCCATCATTTCGTAAGTCACCCGGCCAAGGAGGAGGGCATCGGCCTGGTCCAGGTTCTTGGCCGCGTGACGATGCAAGTCTTCGTCCGGGGAAATTGCACGATGATCGCAGCACCCGTCCAATGTGACGTTGATGGAATACCGAAGGGGACGCATTGCGCAAGAGTATCGCCGATGGGGTAGCCTAGCAAGGTTAGCCCGCTTCAGGGCTAGGAGCCACTCACGTAACGCATGACGATGACAATTTGAGAGCTGCTAGTACGTCCACAAGCGCGGCATTCGCATCGTCCGAGCGGTCAATGCGATAGACGAAGCGGCGACGCTCTCTTTCAGCTCGTCTGGAAGGCATTCATCGATAAGGATCTTCATTTCCCGAAGCGAGCCAAAAGGAGAGTTTTGGCTTCTTCTAACGCGGCGATGGCTTGCTCGCGGCTTACGCCCGGGTATTGTTTCAGAAATTCATCTAGCGTTTCTCCCCCCTCCAAATAGTCAAGCAAGGTTTGGAAAGGGACGCGCGTGCCACGGAAAACGGGTTCTCCACTGTGGATCTCCAGGTCTTGGACAATTACGCTGTCTGGGACAATTGACATTATGGCGCCCTGCGAATATCCCGATTATCTCATCACTCTGCCTAGAGTGCGGTGAAAAATGCAATAGGTTGGGAATGAAGTTCACTCTAAACCCGCACACGCAAAACCGGCGTATGCGGCACGCGGCTGCCGGACGTAGGAATTACGTCGCGCCGGTGAGAAGCTTCGGTCTGGGCCGAGCGGGGGAGGGACAGAGGGTAATGCCCCTGCGGGATGCACGGAGGCTTACAACGCAACCCAGCTTTTCAAGGATCCAGCGGGCAATCGGCGATTTGGATCGACAGAGACTCTTAAAGGTGTTAACAGGTTTTCACGGCACGAAAGTTCTGAGCATCCGGTTCCAGAGCCCACTGTTGCCCACTACAACAGAAAGGAAAGATGCGATCACGGTCCCGGCATAGCCCATTAAATACCACCGATTTGCCGGCCTGCTCATTGCCCACTGAAGTAGAAAAAGCAAACCTCCGACCAGCAACACCGGTCCCCAAACGTATAAGGGTGAACGGAACGCAAGGTCTTCCATGTAGGGGAATCGGCCAAGTGCGCCGGATAGGATCACTATCGTGGCCAGTAGCATCATCGGACGGTGAATTTCCGGTCGGTGACGATACGCTAATCCAACTGCCACGAGAGTTCCGAAGGAAACCATTTCAATGAGCATTGTCGCCAGAAAAGATCTTGGCCCCCCTAAAGGCCCATAAATTTCGGGTCGGAAGTGAACAGATAAGGCCGCCGCAGTCGACCCGAGAACGACAATGAGCGGAGCCAGCACGGCCCCCACTCGACCAGTCACTACCATATGAACTCGCCGGTAACCGGTCAGTATTAGGGTGCTTTGCACCAGAAATAAAATTACCCAGCTGGACATGGCGAGGCCGTGAGCAACGATGAGCGGGGCGATCTGGCTGGTCATCTCACCCCACGGAGCCTTGCCGTGCAGATAGAATCTCCGAAATCCCCCAGCCGTGAAAATCAGCATCAAGCCCGCAGCGACCACGTAGAAAAGGCGATCTGACTTAGCGAATGGGCCCTCCGCTATTCGCGCCTGCGCCACCGGTGTTACGACGGTCTCTGGGCTCGCCATATCACCCTCCAAAATGCAGATTTGGTCTTTGGTTCGAAAATGGCGGAACATTGGCGAGGATTTTACACCCGTTTCGCCTAGCGTTAAGTCTCTTTTCCCCATTTTCTGCAATTCCTAGGAAATCGGGGCGCGGCCACTCGTCAGGTTTTCGCATTGTGAAGTACGCGGAGCTGCGAGATGCGGTAAACTCCTCCGGCAATGATCGACCCTGACGTAAAAGACCTTTGGACTCCTACGGGCCTTATTCTCGGCTTCCAGGTTGTTTTGTTTGAGTGGCGCCTTGAGCGTGAGTCTGAGGTTGGTGACAAGGGCAGCGTTCCTTGGCTGGTTCCTTCTGACTACGTGAGCGTCCTCGGTATGCTCTGCTTCGTTCTCGGCGTTGTGCTCCTGCCGGTTTCTGGCCTAGTCCGGGGCGGCGTGGCCCGATGGGCGTTCGGTCTCGGCACGCTTCTCTTCCTCGGCCAGGTACTCAGGGAGGAACGGATGAAAAAGGCAAAGGCCCGCAACGCTAAGATCGGTCAACGAATGATTGAAATGAAACTCTATTTCTGGACGAATAAGATTGCTAAGGGAGAAGGGCGAATCATACCAAAACATGCTTGGGGGAGCGGCATGCTGCGTATCGAGCCCAACGATGCTCACGGTATTCGCGGACGCAAGCCGCTCGCCTTCCACTCTCCCCTTGAGCTTCCTTTTGTTATAGAAAGAGCTTTGATTGAACATGGAATTGTTCTTCATCCGACACGAAGGATGCAGAGGTACACGGTAACATAAGGCGGGTGGTGCACGCGGCCGGCCGCCGGCAACATCCGCACTTAAACCTTGAGAGCTTCGGAAAGCAACTTCTCAACGAGAACCCACCCGTCTGACTGTTCTCGTTCCATCCTCTCCACTGTTAACTTCTTGAATTTAAGGGGGCTTACTCTCACTCCGCCGGCCACGTCGTCGAGGTCCGGCTGCCCTGGGAGATTCGCGCTGTCCGTGCAAATGAAGCCGTGGCTGGCGGCCCGGCGGGGCTGCCTGGCGGGAGCAACCTCGAGGAGATGGATTTCTGGCAAAACAAGACTTTGCGCGAGACCGTTCATGCGCGCGAACGCAGCGTGTGCTTCTATTGTTTGCGGCGACTCACGGTCCGTGCGCGCTGCCTCGACCATGTCGTGCCGGCTGTCCGGAAAGGCAGCAATTCGTACCGCAACCTGGTTTCCTCCTGCTCAGAATGCAACGCACTGAAAGGGGAAACCGCGGCAGAGGATTTTCTGCGCGGCATCTACCGCGACGGGCGTTTGACGGCCGGCGAATTCAGAGGGCGGCTGCGGGCGGTCGAAGCGCTTGCGGCAGGCAAGCTCCGGCCCGCACTGCGCAGCGAGGACGCAAGGGACCAGAGGCACCACGCTCCTTCAAGATCACTTTTGCGGGAATGTATGTCTTAGGGGCCAATGGAATCAAGGCTACGGCTGCGGTCGCACGGGAGGTTGCACGACGGGCTGAAATTGGCCGAGATTGCTGAATTGAATCTGGCTACCGTCAAGCGCTAGCTCGCGCTCGAAGACCACGTCCATGGTGGAGCCGCGGGGGAGTTCGGCATCCGGTCCGCGCGTGAGCAAAACGGCGGCGAGACCAGCGGCCGCACCGATTCCAGCGCCAATGCCGGCACCTTTGGCGGTGCGCGTGGCGATGGCACCGATTCCCGCGCCTGCAGTTGTAGTTTCTACAACGGTTCCCACTTTTTTGCCTTTGTTGCCGCCGCCGGTGACTTTGCCTTCCGAATCCATGGTCTCATTGCCGCCGGAATCCGCGCTGCGCGGGGCGGCGCGCAGATCGACGGTGTAGCCGGTCGGCAGGATCAACGTGTCGAGTCGCATGCGAAACTCGCCACGGCCCTTGATGCGACCGGGGCGCTTGGCTTCCAGCAATTCGCCGCGAAGATAGGATCCCACGGGAATGACGATGCGATTGTTTTGGGTAATCGGAAAGGAAGTTTGAAGATAAACCGAGTCGCCGGCTTTGGCGCTGTGTGTGGAGATGCCGTTCTGGAGCACGACGCCGACTTTCGTACCCGCAGGAACGATGATTTTTTCGCCGGAGCCAGGTGGCGGTTGTTGCGCAGGCTTAGGTGCGACGGCAGGCGGCGCGTCAGACTGCGGCCCATCGGGCTGTTGCGCGGCGCAGGAAGCGCCGATTGCCAGAATGCTTGCGATCAAAAGTACGTTTTGGCGAAACCCTCGACGCAACCGCTCTCTCATGACATCCCTCCGCGCTGCTTGATGCGATGCACCAAGAGACGATCCCGGATGCCTGAGTATAACCCCATCGCTCCTCTATTCGGCGTCGTTTGACCGGCAGGAGGACGAAGGCTACGCTTAAATAAGAGTTAGGAGAAGCGCATGGCGAAGCTGGCGTTGATTTACGGGATGAGGCTGCTGCCCGAGGAAGAACTTGGCGAAGTGAAGGACGCGACGGTGGTGCTGAAGAACGGCCGCACCGCGCGCGTGGCCATGCACTTGATCGAAGGCAGCAAGGAAGAGATCGAGAACACGTTTCGCCAGTCCGTCGAAGCTTTCTTTGAGATGTATCCGGAGATTTGAGGAGCGTGCCCTGCCGTCAATTTTTTCAGCGATTTCCGAAGTTTTCCGGATCGGCGTTGGGATCGCCGAGATTATCGTTGATGAGAACCGTGGATTGGCCGGTTAATTCGAAGCGCTTGCGGCACTTGTAACAGGCTACTAAGTCATCCAGCCGCACCATATAGGAACTGGCCTTGGCGAACTTTTTCCTGTCTTCTTCGCCGATTCCGCGCGGCAATTCTTTTTTCTTCCGGCAGACCTTCCAGCGCACCGGAGCCTCGAATTCGCCGCGGCAGCTGGGGCAGATCAGCTTTACTTTGCGCGTTTCTTCTTTCTCTGTATAAAACTGGCGCTCGTCCATGATCAAAGTGCGGGTGTGCTCACCGCTTCCCCGATTGTAACAAATTCGAGGCCGAGGTCATGCCAGCGCGGCAGCCAGTGTTCAAGAGCAGCGAGCGTGCGGGAGCGGTCGCTGTTCAGCTCGCGATACCCGCCATCGTGCAGGCAGAGAACGTCGCCAGTGCCAGAAGCGGCGCGGTTGGAGCCATTTCCCAGGTTCCTCTGTGCATGGTCGGCGATGGGCTGCAGGCGCGGAATCAGCCATTCCACTGGTTTCTCCTTCCAGTCACCGGGAAGCAGCGTCCACGTGACGGTGCGGTAGCTCAGTTCGCGGGCGGCGGGAATGACCCAGGGATTTCGCAATCCAAACGGCGGGCGAAACCACTTTGGCGGCGAGCCCAGGGCATTGGAAATCGCGGCGTGGCAAAGACGCAGCTCAATCCGGATTTCTCTGCGGGAGAGCCGGAAAAGATTCGGATGCATCTCTGTGTGATTGCCGATTAGGTGTCCTCGCGCGGCGGTTTCCTGAACGAGTTCCGGACATTCGCGCACGTACCGGCCAATCACAAAAAATGTGGCCTTCGCGTTGTGGCGGTCCAGCAGCTCGAGCAGCTTTGGTGTAATCGCGGGATTCGGCCCGTCGTCAAAAGTAAGAGCCAGCTTGCGTGCTGAGTTTGTTCTGTAAATCGTGCGACCAAAGATCTGCGCACGCGGATGAACCGCGGCGTAAGCGCCCAGACTTGCGGCAGCGATAACAGCAGCCGGCGCTTCGATGAGCAGAGAATTCATTCCGCCCTTATTCTCCAAGAATCGCAGCGATCCGTGACCTGGAAGAGTTCATCCGACGGTTGCATCGAAAATCGAAACAGTGATTGTACCAATTTGGGTCAATTTCAAGAGAGTGTTCCTTCCAGGGAAACGATTCCTTCTATCTAAATCATGCATCTTGTAACCGAAAGAAGTTGCACAACTTAGGGTATTCCCAGGGACGCGCTCGCCCATGAGATTGGACTGTCTATTGCTATAGAAGTGAGCGTCGTCGTGTGTAAAGAATCTACATCGAGGAATTCAAGAGCCCGGGTCATGCAGGAAACGCTCGGCTTTGTGTTGCTCCGCGTCTTCGAGCTGGTCGCTGGGGCATTGCTACTAGCCGCGCCAATGCGTTCTCAAATGCAAGCGCCCGAGTGGCAAGCAGAGGTAAGAAGATATGCCGAGGCGCAGGATTGGATTTCGGCAATGAGGATTGTCGACCAGCAGGCGGCTGCGGCTCCACAGGACATGGATGTACGGGCGTGGCGTGCGCGAGTTCTGAGCTGGTCAGGGCGTTTACCAGAAGCCGAGAAAGAATACCTGGAAATTCTTAAGTTCGCTCGCAACGATCCGGACGACTGGATGGGGCTGGCCGGCGTGTACTCGCGCGAAGGGAAAACGGAAGAATCTCTGCGGGCCCTGAGCCGCGCTGTGGAGCTTGATCCGAAGCGCGCGGACCTACATGCCGCGCGAGCACGGGCACTACGCGGCAAGGGCGAGCGAATCGAACCTCAAATGGAATTTCGGAAAGCGCTCGGTTTGGACCCCACTAGCGCCGAGGCGCAGGCCGGTCTGATCTCCCTTCGCGGCGAGCCCAGACAGGAATTGCGCTTCAGCCAGGACAACGACCTCTTTAATTTCACGAGTGCGAATCACGCCGGATGGGTAAGCCTGGCATCACAATGGACGCCGCGCTGGGGCACAAACTTCGCGGGAAGTTTCTATGAACGAGCAGGAATCCGCGCAGGAAAGTTCTCGGGCGGCATTACGGGACGCTCACACCGCTGGGGAGCTCTTACCGCTGGCGGCGCAGTGGGACATGACAATGGCGTGATCCCGAAGAGCGAAGTTTTCTTTGATGTCGACCATGGATGGAAGACCGGTGAAAGCAATTTCGTGCGTTCCGTGGAATTTTCGTACGCGCAGCATTGGTATTGGTATCGGCAATCGCGAATTCTGACTTTGAATGGCACGGCCATTGCATACCTCCCACGCGAGTGGACACTGACGCTGGGAGCCACGGGCGCACGTAGCGCGTTTTCAGGGACCGGGGCGGAATGGCGGCCTTCCGGGATGACCCGCCTGGGATTCCCTCTGGCGAATTGGGGCGAGAGGCGGCTGTCCGGAAATGTATCCTTCGCCGCCGGCACGGAAGATTTCACGCAAATCGACCAGATCGGGAGATTCGCTTCGCAAACGTATGGCGGCGGATTGCGCATCCAGATAAATGCCCGTCAGGACGTCACGGGTTATGCCTCGTATCAGAAACGCACCCAAAGCAGAACGGACACGAATTTCGGATTGAGTTATGGAATCCGTTTTTGAACGGCTCTGGAGGCTAGGGCCGGCGGCGCTCGTGGTGAAGGCCATCGTCGCGGCGATTGTCGCGGATGCGCTGCTGCTGGCGTTTATCTTGCTTCGCAGGACGTACCGGAAACGGTATTTCGCGAAGCGCGACGCGCGCGTCTTTGAGTTACGGCAGAAATGGGACGCGCTGATCTCCGGCAAGATCCCCCATGAGACCTGGCGTAAGAAGCCCTTCGACCGGCGCATTGTCGAGACCATGGCCCTGGATGCTTTTGAAGCCTCTGGGGCAGAAGAGTCGGCCCGGCTGCTGAAATTCCTGCGGCAAAGCGGTTTGATAGAGAAGCGCATTTTTGAAGCACGGCGGCAGACTGGCTGGAGGCGCATGCGGTCGCTTGTGGCCCTGGGGCGAACGCGCGCCCCGGAAGGCATTCCCGCCCTGGCGGAGGCGCTGCGTGACCACGATCTGGAAGTACGGCTGGCCGCACTACGAGGCTTGGGACGTATGGCCTGCCCGGAGGCAGGGGAGGAGATTCTCGCATGGGTGGGCGAAAAGGGACTGTCCGTGCCCGCGCTGCCCTTACAAAGCGCGTTGATCCAGTGTTGCGCGGAACGACCGCAGCTGCTTCTCCCCTACGTCCAACACGCCGAGGGTCCCCTGCGGGAAATCCTTGGCCGAGTTCTCGGTGAGGTAGCAACTCCGTCTCTAGGCTTGGATCTGCTGCAATTTGTCGGCGATGACCTCGATGAATTGCGGGCCGCCGCCGCCCGCGCCCTGTCTCACACCAAATCTGGCCTGGCGTTTGACCTTCTCAACGAGCTGGCTCGGGATCCGATTTGGTTTGTCCGTCTGCGAGCGATCGTGAGCCTGGGAAAACTCTCCGATCCGCGGGCGATTCCCTCTTTATTGCGCGGACTGATGGATTCTAACCGTCTGGTGCGATTGCGGGCCGCAGAAGCCCTTGTGGAACTCGACATCCGCATGGCTCCCATCTTCGAACAGGTTGTAGAGACAGGGGATCGCTACGGATTGCATGCGTACTTGACCGCACTCGAGAATGCAGATTTGTGGGCAAAGCTGGAGAAGGAACTCGAGGTCAGCACAGAAATCGAAGAAGAAGTAAGGGACCGCCTGCGGAAAGTGCTGCGGACGGGGACTCTTCTTGCCGAAGAACTCGCGGTCAGCGAAAGTCTTTCGGGTAAAGCAGCGTTGCTGCCATGATTCGGTTCCTGGACATCGCGAACCACACGCTATTCTGGTACTACTTGGCCAGCAATTTTTCCTATTTGATGATGCTGATGATTGCCCTGAAGACCAGTGCGGCCCATCAGCGTAGCCTGGAGAGCCATCGCCTGAACTGGATCAATGACTCTCCCATGGCGCCGCCCATCGCGATCATTGCACCGGCGCATAACGAAGAGAGCTCTATCCGCGTGGCTGTACGTAACCTCCTAGAGCTTGATTACCCGGAACTCGAGATCATCGTTGTCAACGACGGATCAGAGGATCGCACGCTCGAAGAAATGCGCGAGGAGTTTCGCTTGCGGCTCGTCCGCGCGGTGTACATTCCGCAAGTTAAGAGCGCGCCGGTGCGCGGATTGTACCGGAGTGATGTCGACGCCAGACTGCTGGTCGTTGATAAAGAAGCCGGAGGCAGTAAGGCAGACGCGGTAAATGCCGGCTTGAACGCGGCAAACTCCCCGTACGTATGCGTTGTGGACGCAGACTCCGTGCTTGAACGTGACGCACTGCTGCGAATCATGGTTCCGATTTTGGAGGACCCGAAACGCGTCGTTGCCGTGGGCGGGATCATCCGCGTGTTGAACGGCTCGGAGATCCGGGGCGGCACTCTGCGGCGGGTGCGCTTGCCGCGCAAGAGTATCGAGGTAATCCAGGTCATCGAGTATCTCCGTGCGTTCCTGATTGGGAGGGAGGCCTGGGCGCAAGGAAACATGCTGACGATTATTTCGGGAGCGTTTGGCCTCTTTCGCACCGATCTGGTGCGTGCCGTGGGCGGTTACCGGTCTAACTCCATCGGTGAAGACTTTGATCTGGTGGCTCGCCTGCACCGGCATTTGCTCGATAAAGGTGTCGACTATCAAATCCGCTTTGTGCCCGATCCCATGTGCTGGACGGAAGTCCCGTCCGACCTGAAATCTCTGGGAAGGCAACGGCAGCGGTGGCAAAAGGGGTTATTGGACGTGCTATGGCCAAATTGCGACATGCTTTTCCGGCCGCGCTACGGCAGGATTGGCTGTTTTGCTCTGCCGTACTTGTGGATCTTTGAGCTGTTCGCTCCGGTGTTCGAGCTCGCGGGGATCGCCACCATTATTCTTGCGGCCTCGCTTGGTGTTCTTAGCCGCGAGTTTTTTCTTCAGTTCCTGATCTTCGGGTATGCGTTTGCCATCGTAATTTCCATCGGCTCTGTCCTGCAAGAAGAGATCACCTACAAGCGGTATAACGACTGGCAAGACGTGGCGCGGCGGGTGAGCTAGTGCTTCCTGGAACATTTTCCTTACCGGCAAATGCACATGGTTTGGAGGCTGCAGGGCCTCTGGCAATACCTGCGTGGCGACTTCGCCTGGAAGCCCTTGAAGCGCAAAGGACTTCAATCCTCGCAAGCCCCGTGAGACTTGTCTGTGCGTTCGGGTCATGCAAAGCTTTAACCAACTTTCTCTGGCAGGCCGCGGCGGGCCTTCAAATCGGCGAGGAGGCGGTCCACCTCGGCGTCGCGATCGAGGCGCGTCAGCTTCTCGCCGACGTCGTCGGTGAGGAGATCGACTTCGGCTGTGGCCACGGCTTCGGTGTGCTGTACGCGATCCTTGAGGCGGTCAAACGTGGCGCTCTTGGAATTGTCGCCCATCGCGGTTTGCGCGCGCGCCGCTTTGCCGAGGGCAATGCTGCGCCGATGGCGCGCGATAAGCAGATCGCGCTTGGATTTCGCTTCGTCGAGTTTCTGTTCGAGTTTCACGAGCGCCCCCTTCAGTGTTTCGACCTGCAACTTCTGGTCGTCCACCTGTTCGCGAAAGCTTTGCGCCATCCGTTGCGAGGTTTGGAAGCGGTCCAGCGCGGCGCGGGCCAGATCATCCTGGCTCTTGTCCACTGCGATCTCCGCTTTGCGCATCCAATCCTTGCCGGCTTCATCGTTCTCCCGCCACTTTTTTTCTAGCATGTGCTGGTCGGCGATGGACACGGCCACTTGCGTCTTGACCTGTAGGTACTGGTTCTCCATATCGAGGATCACCTGCTTGATCATTTTTTCCGGATCTTCCGCGCGATCGACCATGTCATTGATGTTCGCGCGAATCAAAGTGCTTACTCGTTCTAAAAGTCCCATGATGAATCTCCTTTCACGAATCGATGATGCGAAACAATCAAAACCATTCCATGACAACCAAGCGCGGCTGCCGGCTTTGCAATCTGCATCAGAGTAAGAGGTGCACGCCGTACATTCCCGCCGCGATCCTCGCGAGGCCCAACAAAGAAATGAGAGTCAGGGCAACGGCCCTGCCAAGCGCGTAGACCGTGCTGGCCCAAAAGTGGTGGAACACAAGACCGAATGCCACCACCACAAGAATCCAAAGGAAGAGAATTTTTTCTTTCGTGCTCATGGCCATCCCCCCGAGACCATTTGGCGTCCTCGGCAGGTCCCTGCGGACCTGCCGGGACGGAAGCAAACACTAGGTTCTCTTGACCGGCGCTTGCGGCGGCTCCGCCTTCGGCGCTTTTTCGCCAATGAGGCGCACTTTGCTAAGCAAGTCCGACATCTGCATGCCGGAGAGCGCTTCGAAGAGCGCGGGCACTTGCGCGGCAATCTTTGTGACGTCGCCGGTCAGTTTGTACGCGCCAGCGGCGTCGCCATTGCCCGTGGAGACGATGGTCACTTTGTCTATTTTGCTTAGCGGCTCGGCCAGGGCGCGCACAACATCCGGCAGTCCGGTGAACAGCTTGTCGATGACGGCGGCCTGGTTGTACTCCTGGAAGGCCTCCGCCTTGACGTTCATGGCTTTAGCTTCAGCTTCGCCTTTCTTGAAGATGATTTCCGCTTCGGCTTCGCCCTGCGCGCGAATCGCGGAGGCGCGGCCTTCGGCTTCGGTGATCGAGCGTTGACGCTCGGCGCTGGCGAGCGTTTCGATGCGCTGGCGTTCGATTTCCGCCTGCTTCAGCACGGTGGCGATGAGTTCCTTTTCGCGGCGTGCGATTTCCGCTTCCTGTACTTTCACTTGCGCTTCGCGCTCGACTTGCTGGACACGCACGGACTCTTCAATCACCTTCTGCTGCATGACGTTGGTTTCGATTTCATACGCCTTGTCGGCGGTGGCTTGCGCCTTCTTGGTCATTTCCAGGTAGCTGGCTTTCTTGATGTCCAGGTCGCGTTGCGCTTCGGCTTGTTTGGCCAAAGATGCGGTCTCGGCCGCGACGCGCTCCTGGTCGGCTTGCGCTTTCGCGACTGCTGACGCGCGTGTCGCTTCGGCGCGCTTGATGGCGATGTCGCGGTCGGCTTCGGCGGCGGCCACTTCGGCGTCGCGCTTGATGCGAGCGACGTCCGGCCGTCCCATGTTGGTGATGTACTCGTTTTTGTCCCGTACTTCCTTGATGGTGAAGCTGATGACTTCCAGCCCCATCTTGCTCATGTCGTCGGCACACGTGGAGCGCATGCGATCGCCGACCATTTCCGGCTCCTTGACGATTTGCTCCACGGTGAGCTGGCCGATGATTCCCCGGAGATGGCCTTCCATCACCAGGCGAATCAGGGCTTCGCGCTGTTCCGGCCGCTTGGTTAGAAACTGCTCGGCAGCCGTCAGGATAGATTCTTTGTCGTTCTTCACCTTGATCTGCGCCACGGCTTCGACGGTTACGGCGACACCCTGCTTGGTGTACAGACTTTGCTGCGGGGCGACGTCGAACGACATCAACTCCAGCGAGAGATCACGGCAGGTCTGCACCATCGGAAAAATCAAGGCGCCTTTTCCGCAGTAGACTTCCGTCCCTCCCATGCCGTACCGGATCAAAGCCTCATTTGGCCCGACTTTTCGATACATCTTGGCGATCACGATCATGATCATCAAGATGCCAAGTACGAGAAGCCCGGCGATGATCACTACTTCGTTTGGCAACCCGAACATAAAGCCTCCTTTTCGACCGCTCCGGACTGTTTGTGTCGAACGCCAGTCCGAGAAAACCGTTACTTCGTGAACTCTTCCCACCTCTTCACATAGGCGATTCCTTTTTCGTAGCGCTCGATCACCACTTCGGCGCCTTTCTCGATGGCTTTGCCGTCATCGCTGCGCGCTCCGGCGCAACGGCGAACTCCCGCCAAAGAGAAAATAATCTCGCCAGTGCCGCTCTCCCGGATCGGCATGCTGATGGTCCCGAGCGAGCCTTCCATCCGGTAGTCTTCGCTTTTCATCGGCGCGTCGTCAGAACTCACGAGTTTCACCATGAAGCGGAAAACCACAAACCCAGCAGCTAAGCCGGCGACCGTTGCTATGAGCAGGCTGACCACGGCAAGCAGGTGCGAATGCCGTGTGAGCAGGTAGCCCGTTCCGCCGAACCATGCCAGGAAAGCCATTGCCGACGAAGCGTTGAACCAGGAAATGTGTGTCCCGCCTCGGAGGCCGCCATGGGAGGCCCCGGCTCCCCCGTGATGCGCGCCATGGAATGGAAGGTGCCACTTGAACGAGAGATGAAGGTGGACCGCGCCGGCCAGAAAGGAAAGAACACTCAGCGAGAAGCCCACAAGGAAACAGAGAAGATAGAAATCAGACCAGGTCATAAGTCACCTCGAGCGCGACAGTTACTCCCCGCAACTTGCTGTTGCGGTGCGCGAGCTGGAATTCGAGATACGGACCTTGTTGCCTGCCGCACGGCCACCCCGGCCGGCCCGGCTCAATTGCGAAGTGCAGAAGCGGGCGGCGGATGACCGCTGCCTTTTGGTCCTCCGTTGTGATGATTTCCCGAGTGCAAAACCTCTCCGAGGCGCTCGGCTAATTCGGGCGTACGGAGAATTTCCGCCAGGAGCAAAATCGCCCGGCGAGAGTCTTCGTGCTCCGCGATGACCAGAAGTGCGCGCTGAAGCGCCGGATCCGGCGCGAACTGTTCGGCGCCGGCAAAAAGCCAGGAATCGATTTTCGCGTCGATGGCGCGCAATTCCGATTGCAGGCCCGGCGTGTAGCCTTCCGGGTCGTCCACGAGAAAGCCGGGATAGACGCGGAAGAACCGCGCCAGCAGCTCGCGCGTGGTGTGCGTCAGATGGGGCCGGGCGCCATTCTCGATTTGCGAGAGGTACGCCTGGCTCAAACCGCGGCCGATCTCGCTCTTCATCGCGGAGGCCAGTTCCTGCTGGGTCATCGAACGGCCCAATCCGCGGAGCGAACCTTCGACGGCGCGGAGGGAGCGGAGTTTGTCGCCAAGTTTCATGGTGGGCTCGCTTATTGCAATCTGCAAATATCATATTGCGTATCGCTATTTTGTCAAGCGAAATCGGACAGCCTCCTTGTGATTTCTGTATACTATTGAATATAAATTAGTTATCTTGCCTTGCTTAGCAGGGCGGGAGCGGCAAACTAATTTGCATCGCAGACCAACTTCATTCTGGCTTCCGCAGCGACTGCAGATCGATCCCCAGTTGCTGGCACTTCTTATACAGGTGGCTGCGCTCCAGGCCCAGCGCTCGCGCCACATTGGTCATGTGAAAGTTGTGACGCCGAATTTCCGCGAGCATCGTTTCTCTTTCGAACGCCTCGGTTCGTTCGGCAAGTGTGCCCGTCGAGTTTCCCGATGGGAATGCAGCGGAACCACGCGAAGCAAAGCCGGAAGTTGGAAGAACGAGGCGTACATCCGCAGCCGCGACATCTTCGTCCGAAGCGAGCAGGATCAGACGTTCAACGATGTTGCGCAGTTCGCGGACGTTTCCGGGCCAGCCGTACTTGCGTAATTCGCCGATGGCTTCTTCTGAGAAAGTCTTTTCTTTCCACCCGTTTTGCGCCGCCACCTGTCGTGCGAAATGCGCGACGAGGCCGGGAAAATCCTCAAGCCGCTCGCGCAAGGGAGGCAGTGTCAGCGGAAAAACATAAATACGGTGAAACAGATCGCCGCGGAAGCTGTTCTGCTTCACGAGGTCTTCCAGGTGGCGGTGCGTGGCGACCACCACACGCACGTTCACTTTGATGGGCTTGTCGCCGCCAACGCGCTCGACTTCGCCTTCTTCCAGCACGCGCAATAATTTCGCTTGCATCGCCACCGGCATATCGCCGATTTCGTCCAGAAAGAGTGTTCCGCCGTCGGCCTGTTCGAACTTGCCGAGATGTTTGGCCGCTGCGCCAGTGAAGGCGCCTTTTTCATGGCCGAACAACTCCGACTCGATTAATTCCGCGGGCACGGCCGCGCAATTCAGCGTGATGAAAGGATGCTCGTGCCGCGGCGATTTTTCATGGATGGCCCTCGCGACTAATTCCTTGCCGGTGCCCGTTTCGCCCAGGATGCAAACGCGCGTCTCGCTGGCGGCCACGCGCTCGATCTGCGCAATCAGCTTTTGCATTGCCGGACCGGAACCCACGAGCTCGTGTTTTCCCAGGCGATGGCGCAGCTCACGGTTCTCATCTTCCAGCCGCGAGAGCCGCAGCGCATTCTCAACGGTGACAAGCAGTTTGTCGGTGGAGAGCGGTTTCTCGAGAAAATCCAGTGCACCGAGCTTCGTGGCTTTCACCGCCATCTCAATATTTGCTTGCCCGGAAATAAGCACGATCGGCGTCTTCACGCCGGCCTTTTTTAAATCTTCGAGCAATTCCAAGCCGCTTTTTCCCGGCATGACCACATCGGAAAGAATCAGGTCAAACGAGTCACCGCGCAGCAGATCGATGGCGCGGGCGGCGTTGTCGCACACGGTGGCTTCGTGTCCCGCCAGCCGGAAGGCGCGGGAAAGGGATGCCAGCGTGTTGTGATCGTCGTCAACGAGGAGGAGATGAGCTTTGCGGGCCAAACGTTGGTCCTTTTCGAACGCTAATCGGAAGCCGCGGCCATCGTGGACGTTGTGCTCTTCACTTCTGGCGCAGGTTCTCGCGGTGGCGTGGGACGCCCGGCTTGGCGCTGAGGCAAATCGATTCGAAACGTTGTGCCGCGTCCCTCGTCGCTGGTCACGGAAATCGTGCCATGGTGATCGCTGACCACCGATTGCACGATGGCGAGCCCCAGCCCGGTTCCCTGCGATTTCGTTGTGTAATACGGCGTGAACAGCCGCGAGCACTCCTCCGGCGTCAAGCCTTTCCCCGTATCGGCGACTTCGATGCGCACATTCCCAATCTTTTCCGAAGTCCTCAGTGTCAATGTCCCGCCCGCGGGCATGGCGTCCAGAGCATTCAGCACCAGATTCTGGAACGCGCGGTGGAGCAAATCAGGATCCGCGTCAATGTCGGGCAATGGTTCGGTCAGGAACAATTCCGGCGTGATCGTGGGCTTGCCGACTTCGTTGAATTGCGGCTCAAAGAGGCGCACGGCGTTGCGCAGCGCTTCGTTCACGTTCACGCGCACAAACTGCGGCGCGGGCATTTTTGAAAAGTCGCTGAAACGGCCAACAATCGTATTGAGATTGGCGAGTTCCGTCTTCAATGTGGCCGTCGATTCGTTGAACACTTCCAGAAACTGTTTGGCGTCGAGTTTGCGAGACTTCTGCAGATTCTCAACAGTGATCTGCATGGGGAAAAGGGGGTTGCGCAGTTCGTGCGCGAGGCGCCGCGCCAGTTCGCGCCAGGCGGCAACGCGCTCAGTTTGCACCAGCCGCTCCTTCTGCGCGGCAAGCGTTTCCGTCATGTGATTGAATGCTGTGGCAAGCTGGCCAATTTCATCGCTCCCGCGGATATCGATGCGCGTATCCCATCTGCCGCAGGCAACCTCGCGTGCGCCTTCCGCAAGTTCTTCTACGGGTTTGGTGATCCGCGCGGAAATCCAGAAGCTGACCAGCAATCCGACGAATAGGGCGGCAGCCGCAACAGCACCGGCAATTTTCAGGATTTGGCGAGTCAACAACACCAACTCTTTTCGCGAGCTGCCAACAAAAAAAATGCCAAGAAGCTCGTTGTTGCGGCCGGTCAAAGGGATGGCATGAAAAGATTCCGCATCGGCCGGGTCCCTGGTCCAATTAATCGTCCGCACCATGGTCTGCGGCTGCTGCTGCAACTGCCCGACGAGGGGAGCGAAGCGTTCGGCCTGCTCCGCATCAATTTTTTCGCCCATCAGTGACGTGGGAACAAAAGCAGGATCAAGGTTGGTGTAGATGAGCGCGCGCATCCCGGCGGGCAAAACCAGCGAAGCCAGGAGGTTTTTGTCCAGCCGGTGCCCCCCGATAATGTACAGGCTCTTGTCTGCCACGGTGTTGTTCGTTCGAACGACGCTAAGGGAAATCGTTACTCCATCAGGCAGCTCTTCTTTCTTCAAAAATGCCGGCGTGTCGTTCCAATCCTTGACCGAAGTCACCCAATTGTTCCTGTGCCCGACGCGTGCTGGAAACTGGGCCGACGATATAAGCACACCGTCGTAATTCACAATTTCCACGTAATCCAGCCCATGCTCCTGAGCCGTGCCCACAGCGTCGCGGACATAAAGCGATTGGTCCGCATTGGGGCGGGAGAGATCAATCGCCATGCGCTCGGTAAGGTTGGCTTCGGCAATATTTCTCGCTTGATGCGCGATCTCCTCGCCGCGCTGGACGAACTCTTTCTTAAATTGCGCAACCAGGGCTTCGGTGCGCTCGCTGTCCATCTCTTCGAACGCTGCCTGCGTGTAATGCGTCACGGCGTAGGCGACCACCGACACGGACGCAAAAATGGTGAGCACTACGACGAATAGCAGTTTCGTTCGAAAGCTCATGGTTGGGCTCCGGACGCCCCGGAGGCCGGTGGGGCAGGAGCAGCGGCGCCGTTCGAATCCGCGGGCGGCGCGGTGAAAAGCCAGCCGCGCGAGCACAGCGGGGACAGTTTTTGCTTGGCGTACACGTGGTTACGGGTTGATGATATCACGGCTGCGCGAAATGGATTGTGCGTCCCGGATACCCGCTGAAAACACAGAATGTCACGGCAGCGCTGGCGGCCCGATCCATTCCCGCCAGACGCAGTATGGAGCCACAGCGAAACGATTTCATAAGGCCAGCCGTCCATGTAAGAGGTCCATTGTTCCAGACAAGAATCCATCTTCAGGAGCGATCGTAATGAAGCCCATGCCTTTGCATCGCAATCTATTGTTGTGGCTGAGCGTGGTATTGGCAGCCGCCCTGGCGGCCATCCCCGCAAAGGCTCCCGCGCAAGCAGAGGCGGACCAAATTCCGGCCGGGCCCACGAAACTCCTGCGCTTTGCGGATATTTCGAAGGACAAAGTGGTCTTCGCCTACGCCGGCGATTTATGGACCGACTCGCGCGAAGGCGGCGCGGCTCGCCGTCTTACTTCCCACGTCGGCGACGAGCTTTACCCAAAATTTTCGCCTGACGGAAAATGGATTGCCTTCACCGGCGAATATGACGGCAACCCGGATGTTTACGTCGTCCCCGCCGAAGGCGGCGAGCCCAAGCGCCTCACGTTTCATCCTTCGAACGACATCGTGCTTGGCTGGACTCCCGACGGCAAAGATATCCTCTTTCGCTCCGACCGCTTCAGCGCGCCTCCCGGCCGCTACACGAAACTGTTTCTCGTCTCCCCGCAGGGCGGCCCCGCAAGGCCACTTCAGGTTCCTCGCGCGAGCCTGACCAGTTTTTCCCCCGACGGCAACAAGATCGCTTACCTCGAAACTTCCCAGGAATTCCGCACCTGGAAGCGCTACCGCGGCGGCTGGAGCCTGCCTATCGCCATCTTCGACCTGAAGAAAAATTCCTACGAAGAGCTGCCGAAGACCGCCGGCATGGACCTCTTTCCTATGTGGCACGGCAACACGATTTATTTCATCAGCGACCGTGACGGGGTGATGAACCTCTTCAGCTACGACCTCGGCTCCAAGCAAACGAAGAAACTCACGGATTACAAGGAATACGACATTAAGTGGCCAAGCCTTGGGCCGGATGCCATCGTCTATGAAAACGGCGGCTTGCTCTACGAATTCAATCTCGCCAGCGGAAAGACGCGCAATCTCCCGATCGTAGTGCGCGCCGAAGATCTCGAAACACGCCCGGAGTTCAAGAGCGTCGCGCAATCCATCGGAAGCTACTCGCTTTCTCCTTCGGCGGCTCGCGCCTTGATGGAAGCGCGCGGCAACATTTTCACCGTTCCTGCCGAGCACGGCAGCATTCGAACGCTGACCACCAATCATTCCAGCGTTCACGAACTGAATCCTGCGTGGTCCCCCGACGGGAAGTCGATCGTGTATCTCTCTGACAAAACGGGCGAGTTCGAACTCTACACGCGCCCGCAAATGGGCGGCGAAGAAACGCGCATCACCTCGGATGGCGGGGTCTATCGTTACGGCCCCGTGTGGTCGCCGGACAGCAAGAAGCTTCTCTACTGGGATAAAGTGCTGCGGCTCTGGTACGTCAGTCTTGATGACAAAAAGCCTGTGCTCGTCGACAAGTCCGACTACGGCACGATCTCGGACGGCGGTTGGTCACCCGATAGCCTGTGGATCGCCTATTCCAAGCCTCACCGCCGCGGCTCCAACGATGTATTTCTTTATTCTCTGGGAACGAAAAAAATCACCGCAGTTTCTGCCGGCTTCTACGATGACAACCATCCGTCCTTTGATGACAATGGAAAATATCTCTATTTCATTTCCACGCGCTACTTCTATCCGAGCGTGGGCCAACTCGATCAGCGCTTCAACTACTACTCCACGGATGGCATTTTTGCCGTCACGCTGAAGGCTGATGAAGCTTCACCTTTCAAGCCGCAGAGCGACGAGGAAAAAGCGGCCGACGAAAAGAAAGATGAAAAAAAGGACGAGAAGAAAGACGACAAGAAATCCGGCGACAAGAAGCCTGACGAACAGAAGGATGAGAAGAAGGACGAAAAGAAGCCCGAACCCGTCAAGCCCATCCAAATCGATCTGGACGGTATCAGCTCGCGCGTCGCGCCTGTGCCCATCAGCGCCGGAATCCTCGGCAATCTAGCCGCACGCAAAGACAAGTTTTTCTACGTTTCCACGCCGCAGGAGGCGAGGCAGTTCGGAACACCTGACCGCGCCCCCAAAAATGTTCTCCACGTCTACGACGTGACCAAGCGCGAAGACAAAGTCCTGCTGGAAGGCATTGACGGCTACGACCTCGACAAAGAAGGCAAGAAGGTCATCTACAAAGCCGGGCCGGTTTACGGCATCGTCGACGCAACCCCAGGCAAAGCCAAAGTCGGCGAAGGCAAGCTCAATTTGAGCGAACTGGAAGTGAAGATCGATCCACGCCAGGAGTGGCGCGAAGTGTTCCATGAAGCCTGGCGCGTCGAACGCGACTTCTATTGGGACCCCAACATGACCGGCCACAATTGGAAGAAAATCGGCGAGCGCTACGAAGCGCTACTTCCGTGGGTCGCGCATCGCAGCGACCTGAACTACATCATCGGCGAAATGATTGCCGAGCTGAGCACTTCACACACTTATGTGGGCGGCGGCGATCAGCCCGCGAAGCCGCACGTGAGCGTCGGCATGCTCGCCGCCGATTTCGAACCGGATGGCGGCTACTTCCGCATCTCGAAAATCTATCCCGGCGAAAACTGGAATGATTCATCGCGTTCACCGCTGACCGAACCGGGATTGAAAGTGAAAGCCGGTGACTATTTGATCGCCGTAGACGGCCAGGAAGCGCGTTCGAATCAGGACGTCTATTCCTATTTCCAGGATCTCGCTGGAAAACTCGTCACGCTGAAAATCAATTCCAAGTCCAGCCCCGAAGGCGCGTGGGAAATCACCGTGAAGCCGGCGGCCAGCGATGCCGGCCCGCGTTATCTCGAGTGGATGGACCAAAACCGCCGTAAAGTCGCGGAAGCCACTGGCGGCCGCATCGGCTACATGCACGTGCCGGACACCTCGTTCCCCGGCATCATCGCGTTCGACAAACAGTTCACCGCGCAGCTCGATAAGGACGGCATCATCGTTGACGAGCGTTACAACTCCGGCGGCCAAATTCCTGACTTCTATACCGAGAAACTCCGCCGCGAACTTCTTGCCGCGCTTGCACCGCGCGAGGGGAAAGACGTCCCCTGGCCGCCCGTGGCGATCTACGGGCCAAAAGTAATGATCGTCAATGAGCTTGCCGGTTCCGGCGGCGACGCTTTCCCTTGGTTCTTCCATCGCCAGAAAATCGGCCCGATCGTTGGCACGCGCACCTGGGGAGGCTTGGTCGGCATCTCGCGCGGAATTCCGCTACACGACGGCGGTAACGTCACCGCCCCGGAATTTGCATTTTGGTCAGCTGACAATGGCGGCGAATGGATCGTGGAAAATCACGGAGTGGATCCCGACTACGTTGTGCCGCAACGGCCGGATCTCGTCGTCACTGGCCACGACCCGCAACTCGAAAAAGCCATCGAGCTCGCCAAGGAAGCCCTCAAGAGCTACAAGGGCCTTCCCCCGCGCCCCAAGTATCCGGTCGCCAAGGAATAGTGGGCAACCCGGGAACAAATCATGCCTGAAAACGAGAAGGGGCCCTGTTGGGGCGCCTTCCGTTTTTCTCTTTCTCAAATTTCTGACCGCTAGCCGGATGGCTCGGAACGCGTCGCCGGGGGAAGAGTAGTCTCTGGCTAAAGAGTCAAGCGCGGCGGTGCTTGCCTTTGTGCTTGTTGACCGCTTGCGGTCACCAGTTACCTTGACCGCTTTGCGATCACAGGCCAGAGTCTGTCTTCCTTCCTGCCTCGTGTCCCGGGCCATCCACAGGGGTTTTGGCTAGCGGAACCCTTGCCCGGCGTGACCGCCGAGAAAATTCACTCTTAGTGTGAGGCCCTTCCGCGCGGGTTTCCGTGCGGCGCGAACCCTTAGGTCCGCACCGGATTCGTCCGTCCTGTTCCGCGACAAAAGCCGTCGTAGTTGTTCCGAGAGATAAATGTCGTAGGCGACCAGTGCCCCCGCGCTTCCAAAGACTCCCGCGCCCACCAGCATCAACAGCCATCTCAAAGCCACCATGGAACTACTCCCTTCTTCCAACTCCCTGAAGCCAATCGCACAGGCAGAACCTGTCCCGTCTGCCTCGAGCTTCTCGGGGGCTTGGTCGGGAGCCTGTGCTCTTCGGCCTGTGGTCTGAACGTGTGCTCTTTACCCTGCGCTCTTCCGCTCTGACCAAATCACCGTTGCGGCGGAGCGGTGACCTGTGGGGCACGCCTTCCGAGGCGGGCCGCTTTTCCGCTCAACGAGGTGCCGAATAAGCCCGCGCCAATTGCGCCGTTCCGCGCGCCAGTTCCGTTCGCACAGCAGTCCTTTGAACTGTGGCTGGCCGCATCAGCAGAAACGCTGCCTTCAAGAACAACCAGTGCAGCCCCGCAGCAACAGCCACCGCAAAGATCGTGATGAGAACCAGAATCGTAAGTTCCAGCATGGCAATCATGACGTGCCTCCCAACTTGCACAACTGGGAATCGCACCTCTATGCCCAAGCTCAATCTGTTGATAGGTAACGACTTACACGGCGGTAAGTCTTAACAATCCGTGGGCTCAACTACACATTGTGTCGCGTCGGACGCGCCAACAGCTTGCTCCGTTGCAGAGTCGAGGATTCTGTCCCGACTGGGGTCGGGATGCCGACTCTTTTCATTTTGTAGATTTTCTCTTCAAATTCAGGGCGATTGCGCGGCGGGATCGCGCGGGTGAGCCTGGGAAGCCATGGTCATTCATTAACCAATGACTCAACAACGAGGTTCCTGCGGTTCTCGAGTCCGAGTTTCCTGAGAAGATTGGAGACATGGAATTTTGCCGTGCGTTCTCTAATGTTCAACTGGCGTGCAATCTCCTTGTTTGTGAGGTGCCTAAAAAGAAGCTGGAGCACTTGACCTTCCCGTGCCGTTAGTGATTGACCTGCCAGAAGCTGCCTATCAAGCAATGTCTTCATCTGCTTGACGAACGCCAGCAGCACTTCCGGAGGCACCCAAAGCCTGCCCCGGAGTAAAGCCATGGTCGCTTTCGGAAGCTCCGTCTTCCACTTCTTGTGCAGAGTCACAAAGCCGTCGATTCCCCAGTGAAATAGGAGCGTCATCTCGCTTTCACCGCTTCTATCGGGAGGAAGAAGGGCCAGAAATCTGCTACCCGCCGAATTGGCACGCAATCGGCCGCTCAAAGGCCCCAAAGCCAAATTCAAAGAACAGCCGTCCAGCAGGAAAAGGCGTGGGCAATTCCGCCGCTTGAGCGTCTCGGCTTCGCTTGCCGCGTGTGGCAGGAGAAGTTTGACAAGAACCTCTTGAACAGAGAGAGCCTTTTCTATGTCGAGGGCACCTAGATGGTGAGAGCTGATGACCTGAAGGGCAAGAGCCATCAAGGCCTCCGCCGCCTCGTCCCGAAAGACACTTTCTAATAATTCCCAAACCGCATTAGCCGCTGCGCTATGCAAAGTACGAGGGCGGAGACTCTGCAACAGGGCTAAGCGAACAACCGAAGCAGTAGAATACTTTTTTTTCGGGCATTTGCAACCAGAATTAAGTCTGGAGGAAAGCCTCCCTGCGCTCTCTGCGAACCATCCGCTGGGTCTCGTGTGTATCGTCCTTCTCTTCTCCTTCTCTTTGCTGGCCTCGGATCGACCATGGAGGGACAGGAGGAACTGCACCAATCAATTGAATCAGGGACGTGGTAATTGCCGGAACACGGGATGATCATGCGGCTTCGGGAGAGTAATTTGCCAGGCGAGATTCGTCTGGCAATTTTCAATGAATTTTCTTACGCGCCCGGATCATTTCAGTGCTCCGGTCGCGCTCAGAAAGATAGTAAGACGCCGCGAAGTGGTTTTGATCTTTGTCCGGATTGGTTACGGTCGAGTCCCCTCCGCAAGCCCAATCCAGTGCGGCAGAGATCGCGATCTGTATAGGCAATGACCCTGGTTGCCTGCGAGGTCGGTTTAAGGTTTCGTGGGGGTCCCGAGATTCTCCACGGGCCATTCGAATCCGCCGGTCCTTTACATATCCAGAGGATGACGCCCGGACGAAGTCCGCTGGGTGTCCATCGCGCGCCCAGCCATCGTATCCATTCCCAACTACAAATTAGGATTAGAAAGGATAGGCTCATGAAGCGAAGAACACTAATAGCATTATCGGCGGTTTTCGTCACGGCCATCGCCATTTTGCTCATCTCCTCTCAAACCGTGCTCGTATCGGCGCAAAACCACGAGCATGGAAAGGGTGATCGCGATGAGCCGCCGCCGCCGTTTTACAACCCGTACCCGTTCGGTATCCTGCCAGCCGATTTGAATCCCGAGATAGCCCGCGTCCTGCGTGAAGTGGACTTCATCGAAAACGAAGCGCTAATGCAGTTGCGCGCATTGCCGCCGCCGACGCTGACAAATCAACCGCCGTTACTGGCCCACACCGGACAAAGGTTAAACGTCTTAGTGGGCAAGGCCTTGAATTTCGACAGGAATATCTCGCCTTTCAACGATAGGGCCTGCGCGTTCTGTCATATGCCGTACGTCGGCTTCAGCGGACCGATCCCATCCGTCAATCTGACAATGGTAGCGTATCCCGGATCGTTCCAGTTTCGGGCCGGCAAGCGGACCGCGCAGAGATACACCTATGCACCCAGTTTCCCTGTTCTCAATTTCAACGATACCCAGCAAGCCTTTTTTGGCGGAAACTTCTGGGATTCGCGAGCGACCGGCTACTTGCTAGGGAGTCCGGATGCCAATCAGGCGCAGGGCCCTCCGGTCGATACGCAAGAACACGCGTTGCCGGACACGGCTTGCATCGCGTTCCGGCTTCAGAGCGCCGTGTATAAGTCTTTCTTTATCGAACTATGGGGCGATGACCTAGATGCCATCAAGTTCCCGCACAACACCGAGGATATCTGCGAAACCCCCGGAGGCGCCAGCATATTCGGAACGGACACCATGCCGATCAAGCTGTCTCCCGTCGATCGCGCCATAGCAAACCACGTCTTCGACCACTGGGGACAGTCTATTGATCAATACGAAGGCTCACCGGATGTCAGCGCTTTTTCGTCGAAGTTCGACGTCTACTTGACGTACCTCGCCGGGACCATCAAAACGAATCCGTTTACTCCGGACGAAGTGGCCGGCTACAACCTCTTTCGCGGCAAAGGCAATTGCAACTCCTGCCATCTCGACGGCAGGTCCACTTGAATCCCAGGGATGCCATCTATTATCAGGACAAGCCAGATTTCTTCGGCTTTACCGCGAATCCATTTGGCTTCGGCTTCCGAGATTTGGGATTGGGAACTTTCCTGCGAAGCGGTCCCGGCTCTTGGGCAAGCCCGAACGACGATTGGACACAATTTGCGCCAACTTCGGACGGCAAAATGCAGACGTCCTCGGCGCGCAACGTGGCCATGACACCGCCACAGTGCCCCACCACAGAAGCTGGCATCGGGCAACCGTACTTCCAGAAGGAGTTCTTCCACAACGGCTACATCAAGAGCCTGAAGCAACTCGTGCACTTCTACAACACGCGCGATGTTTATCCGTTCAACGTCACTTCCGGGCACTGCCCCGCAGGGACAACCGAAAAGGTAGACTGCTGGCCGATGCCTGAGGTCAAGAACAACGAGGACATGACGGTTGGTAAGCTTGGCCTGACCGATACGGAGGAGAACCAAATCGTTGCCTTCCTCCAAACCCTCACGGACGGGTTCACACGACCCTATCCCGACATCAATACGTTTACAGGCATGTGCATGACGTGCAACCCCGCCACAGATCCAAATTGTTCACCGTCGAGGCAAGGAAACGGCTTCCTTATCCCGACTCCGACGCCGCTTCCGCCCTGCGCATCGGCCATCTGCGACGTTGCGCCTCTGCCGACTAAGCCAATTCCGTGAGCGGAGGACGCTAAGCGGCGGATGTCCAAAAACCAATGGCCTCTCTTCTCCGGCTCGTTCGTCTCGCAAGCGCCCGGATGCGAGCGGACGAGCCGGAGCGGGAGATCGTGGATTCAGTCGGCCGTGGTTGCGTACCTTTTGATCATCTTGCTTTGAGTAATTCTCCTTGAGGTGTAAATATGAATAGACTGTTTCTGATATTGGCGGTCGCGGCTGCGACCAGCAGTCTGCTCCTCTCAAATCCAACGTCGGCACAATTCGTTCCTGCTGCCAAGAAAGCCGCGCGCGTGCGCATCATCAAGGGACCAGAGCTCGAATTGGCTAGAGAGAATTTGACCATTATTACGTGGACATCCAACAACCCTGGGGGCTCGCCCGAACACTTTGGGGTTGTACACTACGGCACGGATCCCAAGAACCTGAGCCAGACCGCGAAATCGCACATCCGGCTGAACCCGACCCATTCCTATACGGTGTTCCGCGTGCGCGTGGAAGGCCTTGCGCCGAACACTACCTACTACTACAAGGTTGACTCTATGGAGCCCAACGGCAAGAGCGACGGAGTCACAAGCCCAATAAACACCTTCACGACACAATAGTGGAGGCGGTGCCAAACGGCCAGAGGCGGGAACCCAGTCCAGAGTAGCCATTCGGCTTCCTAAGACCGATCATTCGGAACGATTCCCTCCCTCGAACTCCTGCGTATTTCTGCATTCCGCCATCTGTAGACAGTCCGTAGGATGGTGACCTATGTTACAAGAACCTGCTTTCCCTCTAAGAAGGCTTAACTCTCGAGTGGAGACGCCGGAGGGTGTCTGGGTCCTTTGGAGCTGTGATGGACGTAACGAAATCTCCCAAGTTCGGGATTTGAGCTTGGGTGGTCTGTTTGTCGAGACGGCATGTCCAAGGGCCGTGGGTGCGATGACCGCGCTTGATTTCCTTGTCCAAGAGGGACGGATCAGCGCCGACGCCGTAGTGCGGCACCTAAATCCCGGTCATGGCGTGGGCCTCCGGTTCATGGCCATGAGGGATGGAGATCGTTCACATCTGGCCGCCTTGTTGAACCGGTTGAGCCGTTTGTCCTCCCCAGAAACTCCGGCGTTTTAGGCTGCGGGAACTTCGAGAAGGCGGGTGGCACACCTAAGTGCTTGGCACTCAACGGGGTGGCCTACGCTTTGCGATCTTGTTTTTCGCAAAGGGTGCGAAATCCTTCGCTTGTCTTCTTCCTCCGAAACCGTTCAACCAGCCCGAGCTACCGTTCAACCCCCAATTTCGGCCATTCGATGTAAAACACTTAACAACTTGATTAGGACGTGCTACCCTTCCATGTGATTATTTACGCTGAGTCTCGAAGCGCCAAGCTCCACCCTCGCCGCGGTCTTATTTCTTTCTCCCGCCCAACTTCTTCGTCGCGCCTCCGGTGTGTCCCGCGTCCCCCGAACTTGTTGGGCAGGCTCCTAGCTAGCCGGGAAAAAAACCTAAGCTCCTTCTCCTTCCATTCTCCGTACACTCTTCCAAGTTCCGTATCCCGCAAGTCCTGTATTTGGCACTCTTACGAAAACTGCTGGGGCGTGCACCAACAATTCCCATTCTGGATCTATCCCCCTAACCTTCAAATCGAACGTGTGTTTCCGACCTATCCCTTTTCTTTCCACACTCTTGCGCACTCTTTTGCACCGCGAAAAAACTCAACTCTTTTCTTTTCAATCAATTCCGCACTCTTTACTCCAAAACACCGGGGTGGGGGGTAGAACTACTTTGAACTCTTCGGCCAAAATGAGGCAGAAACTATGGGAAGCCAGTCCCTTCTCCGCCGAAGTCAAACGCGCTCCTTCCAGGCTTCCCTTCTGGTCTTGTGCTAGGCTAATTCGTGAACCTATGAACCGCGGATCAGGCTTACGCATCGGCAAAATTCTTGGAATACCGATCTATCTCCACTCGACTTGGGTCTTCATTTTTGCGGCCATCACCTGGATCATTGCCTCGCAGTACAAGCGAGACCATCCGAATTGGACGGATATCCAGCACTATGCCGTGGGTGTGTTAACCAGCCTCCTCTTCTTCGCCTCGGTGCTCTTCCACGAACTCTCCCATAGCGTCGTGGCTCAGCATTACAAAATTCGCGTCGTGTCCATCACTCTCTTTCTCTTCGGAGGCCTGGCGCGTATCGAGCGCGAACCTTCCAAGGCAATTCAGGAATTCAACATCGCCATTGCCGGACCGCTCGCCAGCGGCCTACTCTCTGCCGGTTTTTTTGGACTGGCGGTGCTCTTCCCTTACAGTCAGTCCGTCGGAGCACTTGCCAAATGGCTTTGCTGGACCAATCTCTCGCTCGCCGTTTTCAATCTCCTGCCGGGATTTCCTCTGGACGGAGGAAGAATTTTCCGAGCGATGGTCTGGGGAACCACCGGGAATTTCGAGAAGGCCACGCGTGTCGCAGGCGCCAGCGGAAAGTTGATCGCTTATGCGATGATTTTGGGGGGCGTGTGGCAAGTGGTTCACGGCAATACACAGATGCTCTGGACCATCTTGATCGGCTGGTTCATTTTGAACGCCGCGCAGGAGAGCGTCGCTCAAGTAGCCATCCGGCAAGCCCTCGCCGGCCTCAGCGCCGCCGACGTTATGAGCAAGGAAGTGCCCACCGTTCCGGGGCACATTACTCTCGAAGAATACAGTGCCGAAGTGCTTCGCACCGGCCGCCGCTGTCATCTGGTGGTCAACGCCGACCGTCTGATCGGCATGATGAACGTCCACACCCTAAACTCTGTCCCGCGCAACGAGTGGGCCCACAATTCCGTGCAGGCTGCCATGATTCCGCGCGAAAAAATCCTCTGGACCTCGCCCGAGGAACCGCTCCTGCGTTTGCTTGAGCGAATTCTGACCGCCGACGTCAATCAGATGCCCGTGGTAAGCGGCGCCGGCGACGGCGCACCCCAAATCGTCGGCATCGTCACACGCGACTCCATCCTTCGCGTGATGCAAACGCGTTCCGAACTCGGCCCTCTCGCCGCAAGCAGATAGCTGAACTCGGTCGCGCCGAAACGTGGTTACCTTTTTTCTTGGAAGGAGAAATTTGGTCCACAATCGTTGAACGAAATAGCCGGACAAATTCTCTCTGAAATGTTTGTTGTTTTTGGAGGAAAAAGCTAGTCCGCGACAGCCGATTGTTGGCCGCTAGAAAATCTCACCGCTTCTTTTTCCTGTCGCGCCTCGAACGTGACTCGCACACCGTGACGTGGCCGCAGCGTGATCGAAGCCAGCGGCACCACTGGATGATTCGCCACCAGCCGCAATCGAAACGTTCGCGCAATCGTAGCAAGAATCAGCGTCGCTTCCATCAACGCAAACGTATTCCCGATGCATTGGCGCGGCCCGCCACCGAACGGGAAATAAGCGAACCGCGGCAATCGTTTCAATAAATCATTTTCCCAGCGCTCCGGCCGGAATTCTTCCGGCGCGTCATACCATCTTGGATCGCGATGCACCACCCACTGCGCCATCGTCACGCCCATTCCCTTTGTAACGGGATAGCCGGCAATTTCATGGTCCTCGACTGCCAGCCGCGCCAATCCCCATGCCGCCGGATATAGCCGCAGAGATTCCGTGATGACCTGCCCGGTGTAAACAAGTTTTGGCAAATCATCAAGGGTCGGGGCGCGATCGCCGAGGACAGCGTCCAATTCCGCATGCAGTTTTGCTTCTGCTGCGGGATTCTGCGCCAGCAGCCACCACGTCCAGGAAAGTGTGCTCGCCGTGGTCTCGTGGCCCGCCAGGAACAAAGTAATCGTCTCATCCCGAAGCTGCTTGTCCGTCATTCGCGAGCCGTCTTCGTCCTGGGCCGCAAGCAACATCGAGAGAAGATCGCCTGCATCGCGGCCCGAAGCGCGGCGCTCACCGATGATTCGATAAATAATTCTCTCGATCTGCGCCACCTCCCGCTTCACCCGCAAATTCGCCGGCGTCGGCAGCCAGTGTGGCACAAAAATCGTGCGCCGGAAATTCGCGCCGATTTCGAGCAGGAGTTCCAGCGATTTCCCCACCTCTTGCGCGTCGCGCTCGACATCGGCGTCGAAGAGCGTTTTTCCCACGATTTGCAGGGTCAGCCGCAGCATCTCCCCGTGTACGTCGCGCTCTTCCCCGCTTCGCCAGCCATTCATCATTCTCTGCGTGTACTCCACCATCGTCCCGGCATACGAAGCGATTCGTGCGCGGTGAAACGCCGGTTGCGTCAGCCGCCGCTGCCGCAGCCAGAAATCTCCTTCGCTCGTCAGCAGTCCTTCGCCAAAGACGTGCCGGTTCGCTCGCAAGACCCTGCCTTTCGAATACAAGCGAGCATTAGTGACCAGAACTTCTTCGATCAAGTCCGGATGATTGATGAAAATCGTTTTGAAATTCAGAATACGCAGTCCCGCAATATCGCCGTACTCGCGGGCAATGCCCGTGAAATATTCCAGGGGATTGTTATTGAGCGGACCGAATGACCATCGTTTGAGCACTTCGGAGGGTCCGGGGGGGAATTTTTTGCGAGTCGCGCGCCACATCTTATGATGCTATGCTCGCGCTCGGAATGCGTCAACGCGCCGCGCGTGAAGCGGTCAGTATTCCCGCGCGCGAAGTGCCCGAATTCGAAAGCCTCCGCGCCGGATATCAACCGTCACCTTTGAAAATCCAGCAGTCGTCAATCTTGCAAACGCCGACGCGGGCGCGACAGGGACAAACGTGCTCCGGATGTGCGCCACGCGGTGCAGCCATCCATCCTGAATCTCGAACGCGACGAACACTCCGCCTGGCTGAAGCGTGCGGCAAATTTCCGCAAAAGCCCTATCCTGGTGCTCAGTGCATCGCAAGTGATGAAGCATGAGAATCGCGACCGCCGAAGAAAAAGTCCCATCCGCGAAGGGCAATGTCGCCGCGTCGCCTTGAATCACGGCCGCATTCGAGCCATTCACACGCTCGCCCAGCTTTGCCGCAAATGCATGGTCGAACTCGAGACTCGTCACACGACCAGCGAGGCGCCTTAGTTCTTCCGTCGCCGCTCCTGGTCCAGCACCCAACTCCAGCACGTGGCCGCCTAACTCGGATCCTTGCAGAATCCACGGCAGAAGCTGCCGCCGCGTCACCCATCGCCACACCCGCGTTCCGCAAAACCACGTTTCATATCGATTCATTGGGAGCTCGACAGAATTCGAAGACGGGCAATTCTATCGTGAATGAAGTAGATTACTGAAGCAAAGTGCGGATGCGACGCAGCGCAGAAGCAAATTGATCAGCGTTGTACGACGAAGGATTCTCGAGCCGCTGAAACAGTGCGTTAATCGCCGCGCGAACGTCAGCGGCATTCGCGGGCTTGGCGTCCTTGCTGTAGGCGATGTACAGCGAATCCATCGCCATGGCCGCCTGTTCGGCCGCGCGTTCATCTGCAAGCGCGATATTTTCCGCATCATCGGGGATGCGTTGCAGCATCCGCAGCGTAACGGCTTGATCGTACTGCATGTCTGCCAATCGCATGGCAATCCGCTGCGCCAGCGGAGCGGCCGCCGATGCCGCCGCGGCCACCATGTTGCGATCCGGATTGAGCTTGCTCATCTCGTTGGAAACAGCAAGCAATTGACGATCCAGCTCCTGCGCGTTCGCCGAATCAATCTGCTTGGCCAGCAATCGAAACACCGCGTAACGCGAGCTGTTCCATGACGGATCGCCGGGGTGCCGCCCGATGTATCCATGCTCCTGCCGCCAACTGTCTTTCGCCTGCCCGAGCGCGTGATGACAAGCGAAGCAGGAAAGCTCTGAGTATTCCGGCCAAACGTCTTTTTTATCGAAGCGCTCATTCCTCGCGCGCCAAGCCAATCGCTCCATCGCGGCGCGTAACTGCACCGCCTGGCCCGCGCTCCACTCGCGCACGCCCACCCACGCGGCGTCCTCCACCGGCTTGCCCGGCTCCGATTCGCGCGGCGACTTCCAGTGCCGCGGCATCACCGCCGAAAACGAATCCAGCTCGAAATAAAGATCGGGATGTCCTGCCGCAATCATTTCGTGATCAACGAATTTGCTTTTCGTCCCTAGGTGGCATTCCAGGCATTTCTCCGTGCGGTGAATCACGTCTCGCGTGTCCTGCATTCCCAAGCCGACGGATTTTTCATGCGCCCACGTTCGCGTCGTGTGCGGCCCCAGCCAGCCCGACGCCGGCCCGTGGCAGTTCTCGCAGGACACGCCTTCCGAAATTTCAAACGCGCGTCCGCGCTGCCCAGTAGGAGGATTCAGCGCGTGGCATGCCAGGCACTTCGGCGCTTCTTCCGCCTTCGCGCCCAATTTCAGGATCCGTGCCATGCGCTCGCCGATATCTCCGGTCAACGCCTGGTACGCCCGGCTATGTTTGTCCTGAATGATCCAAGTGGAATACTCATTCTGCAGAATCCGGCTACCCGCGATGGGCTTCACGCTGCCATGACAACTCGTCGCCGCGCATGAACCTGGCCCGATGTACTTGCTGGTTTCCGTCTGCGCCAAAAGCAAAGCAGGAAGCGCCATAAACGAAACACAGAAAACCATAGGGTGCAGGCAAGAGTTGAAAGGGGCGCGCATTCGGTTCGTTGTGAGTCTGCTTGCTTATATCGTTTGCGCCGCGATGAAGTCAACGGGCCACGTTGTCTTTTTCGCGGCGCGCCGCGAAAAGCCAAACGCATCCTATTTACACCCGCCCTCCCTGCCAGTAGTATGCAAAGGATTCAGCACGCCACTTCGCGCCGCGCGTCTCTTGAATAGGATGCCCGGCGCTTTTCGCGCGAGACGGGGCTCCGTGATCTTTGACGACCTTTGGGCCATCCAGCTTCGCCACGGCTTCTTGCCCAAAGCGGAACTCGAAGGTCTTTCACAACGCACCCAGACGCCGCTCTACCAAATCCACAGCGTTGCAAGTTTCTATCCCCATTTTCATCTCGCGCCGCCGCCCAAAGCCGAGATTCGCGTCTGCGCGGACATGAGCTGCCATCTCAACGGCGCCTGTGAGTTGCGTGTCGATCTCGAGCGCTGTTTCGCGAATTCACGGCCCGAAGACGTGCAGATTCGCGATGTCTCCTGCCTGGGGCGATGCGATCACGCCCCTGCGATTTCCATCAACGATCACATTTTCACGGATGTCACCGCTGCGCGGGCTGAGCAAATCGCACGTAGCGCGATTCACGGCGAAGATGTCTATGAGCCGCATCCCGAGCAGGCGCGCATCGAGTGCAAGGCAGATCCTTACGGCGACAGTGAAAAGTACGGCGTTGTGCGCAAACTCATTCCATCCAAAGCCTGGGACGACGTTCTTGCGCAACTCAAAGCTGCTGAGCTGAAAGGCATGGGCGGCGCGGGATTCCCCACCAGCATGAAGTGGGACCTCGTTCGCAAGCAGCACGATCCCGTCCGATATGTTGTCTGCAATGCAGACGAAAGTGAGCCCGGCACCATCAAGGACCGCTTCATCATGACCAATCTTCCTCATCTCCTTATCGAAGGCATGATCATCGCGGGACTCGTCACCGGAGCCAAGCGCGGCATCCTCTACATTCGCCACGAATATCACCTTCAGGAAGAAATCCTCGGCGAAGAGATTCGCCGCTGTTATCGCTCAGGGCTTCTTGGCAAAAAAATCCTCGGCAGCGATCTCGACTACGATCTCGAAGTTTTTGTCAGCCCCGGCGGCTACATCTGCGGCGAAGAAAGTGCGCTCATCGAAGCCATCGAAGGCCATCGCGCTGAGCCGCGCAACAAACCGCCGTTCCCCGGCCAGATCGGCCTGTGGCAAAAACCTACTGTCATCAACAACGTCGAAACTTTCATCAACGTTCCACAGATTCTCGCCCGCGGGACCGACTGGTTTGTCGCCCAAGGCGCGGGAGGCTCGCGCGGATTGAAATTTGTCGGTGTCAGCGGCCACGTCGCCCGCCCCGGCATTTTCGAAGTCCCCATGGGCGTACCCATGCGCGAAGTTATTTTCGATCACGCCGGCGGTATTCGCGGCGGCCGTCAACTCAAAGCCTTCGCGCCCTCAGGGCCCTCTTCCGGCTATCTTCCCGCTTCCATGGTCGATGTTCGACTCGATTTCAAAGCTCTCGCCGAAGCCGGCTCGATGCTCGGCTCCGGAGCCATCGTCGTGTGCGACGACACTACCTGCATGCTGGACATGGCTTTGAACGCCGTCCGTTTTTATCGCAACGAATCCTGCGGCAAATGCGTTCCGTGCCGCGTGGGCTCGCAGAAAATGGCAGACATGCTCGCGCGCTGGACGCAAGGTGGCGTCCAGGAGTCTCAATATCGCGCCGATCTCGTGCTACTCGAAGAACTGTCGCAAGCGATGAGCTTGACTTCGATTTGTGGCCTCGGCCAGATTGCACCGGCACCGATTCAATCCGTGCTGAAGCATTTTCGCCCCGATGTGGATGCTCACGTTCTAAAAAGCCAGTGTCCCAGCGGCATCTGCTTCACCGCCGCTTCACGCGCCGGCGAAGCTCAGCGCGTAGGCATTCGCCCTTAGTATGACGACCGCCGCCACACCTCCGGGCTTGGTTGACGTCACGCTTGATGGCCAATCCGTTCGGGTGCCTGAGGGCACGAGCGTTTTCGATGCCGCGCGCATGAACGGCATCGCTATCCCCACGCTTTGCCATTTACAGAACCAAACTCCGGTGGGCGTCTGCCGCCTTTGCGTCGTGGATACGGGAGCTCGCGTTCTCGCGGCTTCCTGCGTGCGCCCGGTCGAGCCGGGCATGAAGGTCGTCACCAATTCCGAAAGAGTTTTGAATGCGCGCAAGACCGTTTTGGAACTCTTGATGTCCGATCATCCTTCCCCTTGCGCTCGCCAGCAGAATTCCAGCGACTGCGAATTGGAGACTCTCGCGACGGCCGCGGGCGCTTCGCAGGCGCGCTTCTCAAAGCGCACCGTTGCCCGCGGCAAAGATGAGTCTTCTCTCGCTATCGCCGTCGACCACGACGCCTGCATTCTTTGCGACCGCTGCATCCGCGGCTGCGACGAAATTAAGAACAATTTCGTCCTCGGTCGCATGGGCAAAGGTTACTCCGCCGGCATCGCGTTCGATCTCAATTCGCCAATGGGCGATTCCACCTGTATTTCCTGCGGTGAGTGCATGGTGTCCTGCCCGACCGGCGCGCTCACCAACAAGAGCGTCGTGGGCACCGCGATCGCCGCCGGTCCGGACGCGCAGGGATTCGAAGCCGAGGATCTCCTGCAAATTCCGGTTTTCAAAGGCGTCTCCGGCACGTTTCTTGAACTCAATCGCGGCGCCATCGTCAAACGCCGCTTCCGAAAAGGCGAAATCATTTGCCGTGAGGGTGAATTCGGTTCCACAGCTTTCTACATTCTCGAAGGCCAAGCCAAAGTCTCCATTTCCACTCCCATCGCGCACGTCAAAACTCAGGGTGGCGCAAAGGGATTTTTCAAACGGCTGACCAGCACGCTTGTCGCACGCGAAGAAGACAAGCGCGAAGAGGAAGCGCGCGACCGAACGATTCCTATCGATGCCTCCGTCGATCTCGCTTGCGGCAATCCCGTGGCCGAACTTGGCCCCGGCGATCTCTTCGGCGAAATGACTTGCATGAATTTTTATCCCCGTTCGGCCACGGTGATCTCGGAATCCGACGTCGTCGCATTCGAAATGCTGCGCAACGTTCTCGACATCATGCTGAAGAACAAAACCTTCCGCGCGCAGCTGGACCAAACTTATCGCCGCCGCGCGCTCGAAAATCACCTTCGCGGCGTCCCCATGTTCGCGGACCTTTCGCCGGAGTTCATCATGCATCTCAAGGAAAGCGTTGAGCTGCAGCGCTTCGCTCCCGGCCAGACTATCGTTCAACAGAGCGCGCCGGCCGACAGCTTCTATCTCGTTCGCATCGGCTTCGTAAAAGTCTCGGAGAATTATCCCGGCGGCGAGCTCGTCCTCGCCTATCTCTCGCGTGGCGACTACTTCGGCGAAATCGGCCTTCTCGGTCAGGGTGTTCGAACCGCCACTTGCACGGCACTCGATCACGTCGAACTCGTGCGAATTTCCGGCGACGATTTCCGCGACATGGTGGTTCGTTTCCCTAGCGTTCGAACTGGCCTCGAATCCGTGGCCGCTGAACGCCGCGCTGCGAATCAGCAGCGCATGCAGACGGTCCACAGCGTTCCCATCGATCAATTCCTATCGCAAGGACTGATGGAAGCGCAAAGTCTGCTGATTCTGGATTTGCAAAATTGCACGCGCTGCGACGCTTGCGTGAATGCCTGCGCCGACGCTCACGAGGGAATCACCCGACTCGTTCGTGATGGTCTGCGCTTCGATCAATATCTCGTAGCCACGAGTTGCCGCCAGTGCCGCGATCCGCTCTGCATGGTCGGCTGCCCCGTAGGGGCCATTCGCAGGCGGAATTCGCTCGAAGTCATCATCGAGGATTGGTGCATCGGGTGCGGCCTTTGTGCGCAAAATTGTCCGTACGGCAACATCAATTTACATCCATTCGAAGTGATGGTTGACGATCCCGAACGCGCCGGCCGAAAAAAGGCCGTCATCAAGCAAAAAGCAACTTCCTGCGATCTCTGCACGCACTTGAAAGAACCGAGTTGCGTTTACGCCTGCCCGCACGACGCCGCGCATCGCGTCGACCCGCGCACATTTTTTGCCGACATGCTCGGCCAGGGTTCCGCGAAATGAGAATGGATCGGACGCAACGCGGCTGGGCCATCGTATCGCTGGCAATCCTGGTGATTTCTACTGTGGCTTACGCCGTTTATGCGTTCGAATCGCCGCAAGGACCGCGCGGCGGCAGCGCCGTCGGCCTATCGTTCGGCGTCATCGGTTTCGGCTTCATGATTTTTGCTGCGCTCCTGGGCGCGCGGAAACGCGTCCCGACGTGGCGAATCGGTCGTGCGCAAGCCTGGATGCGTGGGCATCTCTGGCTCGGATTTCTCGCATTGCCGATGATTTTTTTTCACGGTGGGTTTCATTTCGGCGGAACGCTCACACGCGTCCTGATGTGGCTGATGATGATTACGGTGTTCAGCGGCGTGTTCGGTGCGACGCTGCAACATTACATTCCGCCGGCAATGACATCCGACGTTCCGCTCGAAACCATTTACGACGAAATCGGCCGTGTTCGAGGGCTGCTTCGCGAAGAAGCCGACCGCGCCATGGAATCCCTCTGCGGCAACTTGGGACTCACGAAACATTCAAACGAAGAGGGTCAGCGCGCGGGCGGCTTTACGGCGTTGCGGACAATCGCGGCGTCCGCCGTGCCACTGCGCACTTCTGCGGCCGTGAGCGCTGGCGCAAGTGCGGCGGTCGCTGCGGCGACTGAAATCATTTTGTTGAGTGAGGAAGAAAGCGCGCCGATTCGCCGTTTTTATGTGAGCGAAATGCGTCCGTTTCTGGAGCGGCCGAAGCAACGCGGCCAGCGCCTCGCCGACGCTGCGAAAGCAAGCAGCGCGTTCGCCGGACTGCGCACTCTGTTGCCGGCCGCAGCGCACGTCACGCTTGCGGATCTTGAAGAGATTTGTGACGAAGCGCGCCAGCTTACGCGCCAGGAACGCTTGCACCATTGGCTGCACGGCTGGCTGCTGCTGCACATCCCGCTTTCGCTCGCACTGATTTTGCTCGGCACCATTCACGCGGTTATGGCGCTGCGCTACTGAACTTTTGCCCTTCGCTGCGCAGTTGCGGCGAACGGATTGATTTTTGCTCGTAGGGGCGCCCCTACAAAGAAAATGTAATTGCTCGGCGAGTTACGGCGGGTACAGGGAAACGTGGCACGCACACGCACAACAAAAAAGCTTGCGCAGCGCATCGACCTCAATTATTTCAAAAGGCCGACGCCGCTGAAGCGTGCCAAGTTCTGGCTTAGCCTCCTGCTTCCTCTGGTCGCGTTGATTTGGATTTCCTGGCGCGGCTTTTATGGCGATCATCGCGTCTATTCCAGCGGCCGCATGAGCAAAGCGCATGCGGTGCTGGAGAAAGAATGCGCTGCTTGCCACCTGCGAACGGTAGGTGCATTTTCCGTGAAGGCGGCTGACGCCGCTTGCCTCAACTGCCATGACGGACCGATTCATCATGCCAACGCCACGAAATCTCTAGCATGTGCAACTTGTCACGCCGAACATCGCGGAAGGATCAGCATTTCCGCGGTAAGCAACCAGTCTTGTGCGGAATGCCATGCCGACCTGAGTTTAGTAAGCACCAAGTCGCTCTACATGAGGGATATTCGCGCCTTCGAGAACGCCCATCCAGAATTCGCCGCGTTACGTTTTTTTGGATGCCAGCCGCCTCGCGATCCCAGCACCATCAAACTCAACCACGCTATCCACATGAAGCCGATCCGCCGTGGTCCCAGCGGGCTGCTTGTCCAACTCGACTGTAGCGATTGCCACCGTCCCGAGGCCGTTTTCACGTCCTGGACTTACGGCGACGCAAAATATATAGCCGCTGGCCATTCTTATTCGGACTCGCACGAAGAAGAAGGTCCTGTCGCTATGGACCGGAAAACAACTCGTAAGACTATGAGCGGCCGCGAACTCATGGCCCCGGTGAAATTCGCTACCGCATGTGCCGCCTGTCACTTGCTCACCTTTGATAAGCGCTTCGACGAAGGCGTTCCGCACGACAAGACAGAAGTCGTACATGCTTTCCTGATCCAAAGATTCGGCGAATATATCGCGAGGCATCCGAGCGAGGTACGGGTAGCGCGCGATCCGGAGCGCGATCTCACTGGCAAACCGACTCCCCCGGAAGTGCGCGTCCTCACGCCGACACAATGGGTCACGGAGCGCGTAGCCGACGCCGAACAACTCCTGTGGCGCAAAACCTGCGTGCAATGCCACGATCTTCGCTTCCGAGATAAAAACTCTTTGATGCGAATTGCGCAATTGATTCGTGATAAGGAGCTGGCTGCAAAGTTAGTGGCGGCCGCGAACACAACGCTTCCATTCATCGCTCCTGCAAGCACGACATTGCGGTGGATGCCGAACGCGAAGTTCGATCACGATGCACATCGAGGATTCACCTGCGTGAGCTGCCACGCCAAGGCGCTCGCGAGCACAGAAACGAGCGAAGTGTTGTTACCAGGGATTGAAACTTGCAAGAAGTGCCATGCGCCGGGGCCGGAGCACGCGGAGTCGCGCTGCTTTGAGTGCCACACTTATCATGATTGGTCGAAGCGCAAGGAAGTCACGCCGAAGTTCACTCTGCCAGCCCTGCGTACTGGCGGGCGTTGACGACAGTACAGGTCTAGCTGTCAAACTTTGGAAATCCCGCCTTGTACGCGCAAGTCAACTTCGGTTTTGCGGACTGCGCACGAATCATCAGCGTCCGACCGTATTCATCATGTACTCGGGGTAACGCATGCCTGCCGCAGCGCCGCGCGGAGCTACCTCACCGATGCGGCGCAAATCTTCTTTCGTCAGCGACAAATTCAGAGCGCCGGCATTTTCTTCGAGGTATTTGCGACGCTTGGTGCCTGGGATCGGAATGATGTCCTGGCCTTGGGCAAGCAGCCAGGCGAGGGCGAGCTGGCCGGGGGTGCATTTCTTTTCTTTGGCAATGGCCTCGACGCGGCGAACCAGGTCGAGATTTTTTTCAAAATTGTCTCCCTGAAATCGCGGCGAATTCCGCCGGTAATCGTCGGGCGCAAAATCCTCGAAACGCTTGATCTGGCCAGTTAGAAAACCGCGGCCAAGCGGGCTATACGCAACAAACGCGATTCCCAACTCACGTGTAGTAGCCAGGATTTCATCCTCCGGATCGCGGCTCCACAGCGAATACTCCGTTTGCAGCGCGGCAATCGGATGCACCTTGTGAGCGCGGCGGATGGTGTCCGCGGAAGCTTCCGACAGTCCGAGATAGCGGATTTTTCCGGCGTGCACAAGTCCTGCCATCGCGCCGACCGTTTCCTCGATGGGCACGGTTGGATCGACGCGATGCTGGTAATACAAGTCGATGGTTTCAACGCCGAGGCGCTTCAGGCTGGCATCGCAAGATGCGCGCACATATTCGGGCCGGCCGTTGACGCCGCGCGCGGCAGGATTGGCTTTGTCGCGAACGATTCCGAATTTCGTGGCGAGAAAAATCTTGGCGCCCAATGCGCGAATGGCCATACCGACCAGTATTTCATTGTCGCCGTAGCCATAGACATCCGCGGTATCGAGAAAGGTGATGCCGAGTTCGATGGAGCGGTGAATCGTCGCGATGGACTCCTGGTCGTCGCGCGGTCCATAGAATTCGGACATTCCCATGCAGCCGAGACCCATCGCAGAAGCAAGAGGGCCGTTTTTTCCAAGTTGACGTTGTGGCATTAAATGCTCTCCCAGATTCGTCCTGTTGGATGTAAATCGCCACTGCCAGGATACAAGCGTTTGCAACCAACCGTAACGAGCGTCCTCCGATACAATGGAGGCGCGGATAAGATTCGCGTCGCTCGCGATTTGACATGTCGATCGAAACCAAGGAAATCTCCTCGAAGCCGCTTCCGCAGGCGACGGCCACGGCGACCACTTCGCCTCCGGCGCACGAAGGCTTCGCGCGCGCGTTCTGGCGTGCGCTGACGCGGTTCGATTGCTCAAAGCTAAATCCATACATGGCCCTGCGCAATTCGACCGGGGTGGTTCTGCCTCTGATCGTTGGATTTGCAATGAACATGCCACGCGGCGGGCTGGTCGTGGCCAGCGGCGCGCTCAACGTCGCCTATTCCGATGGGAGCGACCCCTACCCTCAGCGTGCCAAACGCATGCTCTCTTCCAGCGTTCTGTGCGCGGTGGGCGTGCTTTGCGGCGCGCTCTCAGGCAATCACAATGTTGCCGCTGTAATTATCGCCGCTCTGTGGGCTTTCGCGGCAGGAATGTTTGTAGCGGCGGGTACCACGGCAGCCGATCTTGGCGTGATCAGCCTGGTTATCTTGCTGATTTACTCGGCACAGCCGCTGACCACGGACCAAGCCTTGATATCCTCAGCGCTCGCTCTTGGTGGCGGACTGCTGCAGACGGCGCTATCCGTGGCGCTGTGGCCCGTACAGCGCTATGAACCAGAACGGCGAGCCCTGGCCGCCCTGTTTCTCGAACTCGCCCGCGCGGCAGAGCAGCCGCTGAACGCGACTTCCCCGCCGCCCGCGACAATTCAAAGTGCACGAGCACAAGAAGCGCTTTCCGGCCTCGATCGCGAGACGGGCCTCGAAGCGGTGCGTTATCGCGCTTTGCTCACCCAGGCGGAGCGCATCCGGCTCAGCCTGCTGATGCTTTCGCGGTTGCATCTGCGCATGCAGCGGGAGAGCCTCACACACTCCGGGGTGCGGATTCTTGACGACTACTTGAAGAAGGCAGCGCAAGCGCTGCAAGCGATCGGCGATTCCTTGCAATCCGGAATACCTGCCGCATCGGGCAAGGAAATCCTTGTCGCGTGCGAAGCCTACACGGAGCTGCTGCGGGAAAAAACAGACAAGATGCCGGCAACTTTTCTCGCCGCAGTCGCAAAGGATGCGCGTTTCCAAATGGACGCGCTGAACGGCCAGCTGCGGGCAGCGCTCGACCTGGCTGCCAATGCCACGCCCATAGGCCAGGCAGAATTTGTAAGACAAGAGGCACAACAACCCTGGCGACTGCGCTTCAGCGGCTTGCTGGCAACGTTGCGCGCGAATTTGAATCTGCAGTCCTCGGTATTCCGTCACGCCGTTCGCCTGGCCACCCTGGTCTCTCTCGGCGATAGCCTGGAACGCGTTTTGCCTTGGCACCGTTCCTACTGGCTGCCGATGACGATCGTGCTCGTGCTGAAGCCGGAATTCACGACGACGTTCAGCCGCGGCCTTTTGCGGATAGCCGGAACAATCGCGGGACTTTTTCTGGCCACGGCGCTCTTTCGTTTTCTTCCTGACGGCGTAACGATCCAGATTATTCTGATCTTTGTGTTCACGCTTTTGCTTCGCTGGGTGGGCCCGGCAAACTATGGGATTTTTGCGGTGGCCATCAGCGCATTGGTGGTCTATCTGATCGCCATCACCGGAGTTTCTCCGGGGAATATTTTCACGCCCTCGCGGAATCGTATACGAGGGGCGCCGCAGTCAGGGAAGGCGAACTCGACCGCGTGCGGCTGAACGCGCGCCTCGCACGCACGAATCTGGAAGCCTCGATCGACCGGCTGGGCGCGGAACCCGGAACGACGGCGGAGCAGATACGCCAGTTGAATGCGTTACTGGCAAGCTCGCATCGATTTATACATGCCTTGATGGCACTGGATGCGGGATGGCTGCACACGGCGGCGGTTCCGGCACGTGCCCCGTTTCGTACGTTTGCAGCGGACGTGGAGAAGACATTTGCGTTGCTTGCGGCCGCGCTTCGCGGTACGCGCGTGCAACTGAACGAGTTTCCGGACTTGCGAGAGGATCATCACATGCTGTTACAGTCCGGCGATCAGAAGATCGAGCGGTACGCGCTGGTAAACGTGGAAGCCGACCGAATTGTGAACAGCCTGAACACGCTGCGCGAGCAGGTGATGGAGCGTGTTCACGCCAAGAACGCAGCGTAGTGCGGCCGCAATGCGACGAGGAGGTGTGATGAAGCGACACGCGCTGTCCGTGGTGATGTGCTTCGCCGCGGCCGTCATCAGCGGAACGATTTTCGTCGCCGCGCTGCTTCATGAATATGCGCTCGTAGAAGTTGCGGCGAGCGTCATCACCGGGCTGCAAGTTTTTTTCCTGAGTTCGGCGATCGGCGACCTGCTGGGGGAAAGGCGACAGTCGAACCGAGCGCGAAATTCGGCGGTCGTGCTAGTAACGGTTTTCCTTGTGGCGTTTTATTCGTTCACGCGCTATTTCCGCTAAATTTGGAAGGCAAAGCAGCAGCGACTGCCTCGCAAGTGACTCATGGCTGGCGGCTTGCGCGCGGCGGCTGAGTGTTTCTGAGTTTCGGGGCCTTACTGAACTGCCAAGGAGCTGATCACCTGCTGGTCGTAGAGAATCTCGGAACTCATCCATCCGCCATAGGCAAGAAGAGCAAAGAAAATGATGACGAAGAGATACCGCTTCTTCATAAAAAGCTGGGTCTTAACGCCCCTAATTATCAGAACTGTGCCGAAAATGGTGATTACGGCCACCAAGCTTTTCCGGTATCGGTATGTCGAAAATATTCCGGTTCATCAGATCCTGACAGCCATTGAGAAAGGCGAATACCGCGAAACAAATGGCTAGCAGGGCTCCGCAAATGGTCTTAATCCAATGGGCAGGCTGGTCATATACGCGGGCAAAGTAGGCAAAAAGGCAAGTCAAGGACAGAGCGAATCCGCTGAAGACCGCACCTCGGAGCACAACAATTCGTTCATGCAATTGCCTGAGCAGGACCGCCGTATCAGAACCTTGGTTCAGTAGTTTGCTCTCTTGCAACTGAAAGAGACTCAATAATCTGTCTTTTTTGGTTTCATCGTCTAGTGCTGAACGGTCTTGTTTTATCAGGAGAGAAGGAGCCCACAATTTCAGAAAAGTCAGTATTCCGTCTCCGATTCGTCCCTTGAACACTGGCGCCCAATAGGAGCAGTGGACAGGGGCAAAGTCGCTTGGTGGAAGGTTCTTGGGCAAAGCGGAGTATGCAATACGCTGCAGGAGTCTTTGATGCTGCATGAAAACCTGACACCGGACGGCGCTTTCGGAGAGCGGCCAGTGCTCGTCGTTTACCAATTGGTTGGCTATGGGGAGAATGGCCGAGCCGAGACAGTATGCCAGGGTTAGGAGAGCCACACTCAGCAAGGTTGAATTGTCCTTTGCAAATACGGGGAGGCGCCGAGAAAGGAGGTCCGTTAGGAAGTCGGGGGAAAGAAGATAGGTCGCAACGCCCAGCCAGACAAAGGCCAGGAGGCCCACGACGATCGTTTCGAATGCAAGCTTGAAGACGTCCATATAACCGACTGAGGCTCTGCCGGATAGTGCGGCCCAAGTCTTTATCGTTTCAGGATTTGTTCCGCGAGTGGCCTGCTTAGTACGCGAGGCCGCACTTCCCTTCGCCTTACAGCGTGGGATGGCCTCTATCAGTGCGCGGTGAAAACCTTTTTTGTGGCGGGGTAGACGCGACGGTAGGCGGCATAGCTGGCGTTAAGTGTGGCGACGGCAGCGGATTGGGGAGTCACGCGGGAGGCGACGCGGACCGTGGCGGCGCAGGCGGCGTCCACGGTGGGCCAGAAGCCAGCGCCCACCCCGGCGAGGAGAGCCGCGCCATAGGCCGCTCCTTCTTCGGCCTCGACGATTTCGACGGCGTGGCCATAGACATCGGCCTGGATCTGGCGCCAGAGCGGGGAGCGTGCACCTCCGCCGCCGAGGCGAATCCTGGTGACAGGGACATTCATTTCGCGAAAGAGGGTGAAAGTGTCGCGAAGGCTGAAGGCAACGCCTTCCAGGATGGCGCGAACGACGTGGGCGCGGGTGTGCGAAGCGGTGAGGCCAACCAGGGCGCCGCGAGCGTTCGAATCGAGATGCGGCGTGCGCTCGCCAATCAGATAGGGAGTCCACAGGAGGCCGTCGGAACCGGCATGGATTTTGGCGGCTTCGGCGGTGAGCTGGTCATAGGATTCGCGGGCGCCGCTGGAATTTATTGCAAAAGTGTCGCGGAACCAGCGCAGCGAGAGGCCGGCTGCCTGGGTGACGCCCATGATGTGCCAGCGCCCGGGAATGGCGTGGCAAAACGTGTGAACGCGGCCAAGAGGATCGAGAGCGGGGCGATCCGTGGCCGCAAAAACAACGCCAGAAGTGCCGATAGTAGCGCTGACCGCCCCGGCTGAGACGATGCCCATGCCGGTGGCTCCAGCTGCTTGATCGCCTGCACCGGCAACAACTGGCGTGCCAACGCGCAGACCCGTTTCCACTGCACCTTTGGTTGAGATTTCTCCACACACGGCCGGAGATTCGTAGAGAGACGGCAGCAAGCGTTCATCGATTTCGGCCGCTTGCAACACTTCACGCGACCAGCGGCGATGGGCCACATCGAGAAGAAGCGTGCCGGAAGCGTCGGCCATGTCGGTGGCGCGTTCGCCGGCTAGGCGGAAGCGAACGTAGTCCTTCGGGAGCACGACCGAGCGAACGCGCTTCCAATTTTCGGGCTCGTTCTCGCGGACCCAGAGCAGTTTTGTAAGCGTGAAATTGGCTAACGCCGGATTGCACGTGAGCTGAATCAGGCGCTCCTGGCCGATTTTAGCGGTGAGGTCGCGGCACTGCTTTTCGGTACGGACGTCGCACCAAATCAATGCGGGACGAACAACGATTCCCTGCTCGTCCAACATGACCGCGCCGTGCATCTGCCCGGAAAAGCCGACGCAGGCAATTTCCTCCGGACCGAGACTAGCGCTAGCGAGGGCCTTGCGAACCGCGATGCACGAGGCGCGCCACCAGTCTTCCGGATGCTGTTCGGCCCAGCCAATCTGCGGCGAGGCGAAGGCCTGGTGCTCTTCCGTGGCGGAGGCGACGACGCGGCCGCGGCCATCGATGATGAGGGCGCGTGTTCCTCCCGTACCAACGTCAATCCCCAGTACGTAGATAAGGCCTCCCCGACAGCCGTCATCGTCCGAGCAAGATATGGGGAGAGAGACTATCTCACTTCGTTGGTCATGAGGAAGAGGGGGCGCATTTCGAAGCTGGCGTATTGCGGCCGGAGGCGGTCGGTATTGTACTGCTCCTTGACGTTGACCACCTTTTTGGTTGCGGTGACAGTTTCAAGAGGAATGTTGTCGTAGTGGCCGTTCTTGAGGACGACGAGGCGGCCGCTGATATTTTTCAGGAGGAGATCGAGAGCGAGATTGCCGTAGGCCATGGGAGCGATGGAATCAATAGCATCGGGATCGCCGCAGCGGACGAGATAACCCAGCTTTTGGTTGATGACGTCGATCTTTTTGCCGCCGTTGAATTTGGCGGAAACTTCCTTAATTTTTTCGCCGACGATTTCGCCGATGCCGCCAAGTTTTTTGTGGCCATAGGCGTCGGTAGCTTCACTTTCGAAAACCATCTCGCCGCCTTCGAACATGGCGCCTTCCGAGACCAGGACGATCGAGTAGCGGCTGGGGTTTTTGCGTCGGTCGGCGACGAGCAGCTCGGTGAGATGCTCGATATTGAATTTATATTCGGGAATGACGCAGCGATTGGCGGCGCCGGCCATGGTGGGAAGCATAGCGGTGAAACCAGCGTACCGGCCAAAGACTTCGATGACCATGAAGCGCTCGTGGGACCCGGCGGAGGTGCGGAGGCTGTTGACCATTTGGATGGTGCGAGTGACGCAAGTGCTGAAGCCGATACAGTAGTCGGTGCCGGGGACATCGTTGTCCATGGTCTTGGGAATGCCGATGACTTTGAACCCTTCCTTGTGGAGACGAACACCGTAGCTGAGCGTGTCATCGCCGCCGATAGGGATGAGAGTATCAATGCCCAGCCAGGCGAGATTCTTGAGGACTTCAGAAGTGAGGTCATTCTTTTCAGCGGTGAATTTTTCCTTAAGGTGCGAGGGGACGTTGGATTTGCTGACGCGGCCGGGATTGGTGCGGGAAGAGTGGAGAAAAGTGCCGCCGGTGCGGCCGGCGCGATCGACGGTCTCTTCGTCGAGAAGGAAGAAATTGTCGGAGTTGTCGTAATCCTTGTCGCGGATCATGTCTACGAGGCCGGCCCAGCCGTGGCGAATGCCGATGACTTGATAGCCTTCGCGAATGGCGCGAAGCGTGACGCCACGAATCGCTGGATTGAGGCCGGGAACGTCACCGCCTCCAGTGAGGATGCCGATGACGCCTCTTTTGGTGTTGACGTTTGCCATGAGATGACGAGTTGCCCTTTCGTGGGATGCCGAACAGGAAATTATCCTCTTTGGAGGAGTTTTTAGGAAGAGGCGAAGATGGGAGACGAAGATGGGATTCGTTTTTTAGAATAGGCGGATGCAAATAATCGATTCGGAAATTACAGCTCGATCTTTGTGCCGAGGACAACGAGAAACTTGGCGAGCCAGGCGGGATGCGCGGGCCAGGCCGGGGCCGTGACAAGATTGCCGTCGGCGATGGCGTCGGTCATGGCGAGATTGACGTACGTGCCGCCGGCTTGGGCCACATCAGGACCGACAGCGGGATAGGCGCTGCACTTTTTCCCCTGGATGACGTTAGCCGTGGCGAGGATTTGCGCGGCATGGCAGATGGCGGCCATCGGTTTATTAGCCTTTGAGAAGTGATGGACAATTTCAATGACGCGCAGGTTGAGCCGGAGGTATTCGGGGGCGCGGCCACCAGGGATGACCAGAGCATCGTAGTCTTCGGGCTTGACTTGGTCGAAAGTGGCATTGAGCGTGAAATTATGCCCACGCTTTTCGGAGTACGTCTGGTCGCCTTCGAAATCGTGGATGGCCGTGCGGACGTGCTCGCCGGATTTTTTGCCGGGACAGACAGCGTGGACGGTATGGCCAACCATCAGTAGGGCTTGGAATGGGACCATCACTTCGTAGTCTTCCACGTAATCGCCGACGATCATGAGGATGGATTTCTTCGCCATGGTGGCCTCCGAAACTCGAAGAGAATAACAAACATTCAGATGCCGGCGAAAAGATCTCCGCTACATGAATCGAGAATTACTTCTGCTTGTGGTGTCGCGGGTCAAGGATACAAGGGAGCGGCACTTCCAGGGCCGCCGACCTGCTGCAGGCGGGGGATGCGCTGGTCGACGGGAGGAATGCCTGGAAACGGGGCGTGGGGCTCGCATTGATACCAGTAGGCTACTGAATAGAAATTGTCGGAGCGGTGATTGGCGTGGCCATGCTCAATAGTCGCGCGGATTGATTTTGTGAAAGGAATCGGCGAATCCAGATGAAAGCGATACACGGATGATTTGTCGCCCGCGCGTTCTTCTCCGACAACGGGCGCGCCGTAAAGCCGATACGAGAAAGGGTGACCTCCAAAATCCCAAGCGCCTAGGAAATAATCCTCCGAGCCTGTTCCGGCAATGGAGGGGCGCGCTTCACCGTCGATAAAAAACATGTCGTCGCCCTCACCCCACCAGCCATCCTGATTTTGCAGAACCGACATGGTAACCCCGACGAAATGCCCGCGACCCTCGGCATCCAACCAGACGTAATTATCCTTACCGTCGAAGTTCGTTTTGCGATCGACCTTGGGATCACCATTGTTCTTCCAGTCGGAAGTCCAGCCGTGATTGGGCTGCGCCTGTCGGAATTGCGCGTGAAAGTAAAGAGTCCCGCCTGGAAGAGGCTGCGAGTACGCGCGATAGTCGAGGTTGAAATAAAAGGCATCCACTTTTTGCTGGCCGTCGTTGGAAACCGTGATTCGCGCATGCCTTTGAAACGGCATGCGGAAAAATGAATTCAAAGCTTTGTCGCTCCCGACGGAGAGAAGCTCGGACTCCCACCGATGGTAATCGCCGAGGCCAAGGCCAAAGAAATCTCCCAGAGGAGCTTCGACGCTCGGAACCGCTTCGTTGTCCCAATAGATTCGCAGCACGAGTTTCTTGAGGTGGTAGGGCTCGGGACTCGCAACGGTGATCCAGATATGCGTCAGCAGCCCGGGGCCATCTGCATCCAGAAGCGTAAGAATTCCGCCGGGATCAACCTGGCGAAAATCCGCGTTCGCGCCAGTGGGATCTGAACTGGAAACACGCTTGAGGACATAATCCTGCGGCCGAGTGAGGTCGATCTCGGAAGACAGCTGTGCCTGTGCCAGCACAGGCTGACTAAGTACGCAAGAAGACACAATGAAAGAGAATTTCAAGCTGGCGCGCAGCATCGGCTCTTCCCTCCTCTGCGGAGCTAAACAAACGAAGGGATTCTCCTCCGAAAGAAGAAACAAAGAAAGGGCGGACTAAAAAAAGCCCGCCCTCCCTGGAAGAGAGACAATATGAGCGCTTATTGAGCGTTGAGCTGGTTTGCAGACGCTGCCGCCACCGCTTCAGCAGAGTCCTGAATGGTGAGCATGTCGGTGCGCACCTTCTCCCATTCGAGGAGTGTGAGCCCGTATGACGCGAAGACGCGCCGGATCTTGGCGGAGTCCCAGCGCAGAACTTTTTCGCACACAGGGACGAGAACGCTCATCGCGTTATCGCTGAGCACGGTACGCTTCGCAACGCGCGTGATGAACTTGGCTTCGCTCACCGCGATGGTCAGGCCGTCATACTGATTGACGTGCATCATGACGGGGAGATCGGAGCTGCCGTCGCCCATGTAGATGATGCTGTCATGGCTGATGCCAAGCGTGGAGCGGAGCTCTTCAAGCACCGTGATCTTGCCCCAGCCCGCGGACGCGCGAATGATGGAGTCGACTTCTCCCGTCGCTTCCTTGTAGCGGAAGCGCGTGCCGAAAATATGATCCGGCGGCACGATGCCTTCGAGCGCCGACTCGATGATCTCCTGCGGCGCGGCAGAGATAACGTTGAAATGGAACTTGTAGCCCTCGGCAAGATTGTCCAAGGCACGCGCAAAGAGCGCAACGTCATTCTTCAAGCGGATGCGTTTGCCGGTTTCGACAAGGTGATCGCGGCGGACCTTGCGGAAGTCCGGGTCATGGAGAATCAGATAGCTGAGCTCCGCGCCCTGCTGGACGAGGTTCATCTCGGCAAGGCCCCTCACCTTATCGTGAAATCCGTGGAAGCCGATCAGTTCGCTAAGAACGACTCCCGAGTCGTTGAAGCTAAGCGTCTGGTCAAAGTCGCTGGCTAATAGAAATTGTTTAGTCATGTACTAGTACTCCTGTGTTGCCTTTCTTGGTGGGCCCGCTCTGGGAAGCCTCCTCACCCTCTCTGAATACACCTTAACTGCGTTCCCTCCACACTGCCCCACGAATTATTTTGATGGGTGCTATGCGTTAAAGATGTGAACGATTCATTATACCTCGATTAGATGCTGCGTAGTGGTAAAAGGCACAAAGGAAAGGAGATGAGTGTCCAAGAATGCACCAGGATGCTGCAAATTCAGTACTCTGAAGAAGATAGCGGGGACGAATAAAAAGGGAAAAGAGAGCAGCGACCGCGATTTTTAAGGTTGGCACCGAAATCGACAGCCTGGACATTTCGGGAACCGATTATAGGCCTCGGGCATCCATTTTCGGACTTTCGTAAACGTCATCCTCACCGGGGTATCGAAGACGATCCTCGAATCTCCCTGTTTCCTTGGCAAGGGCCCAGACCAGGCTTTCTCCTGCGGGAAGAGTCTGCGGCTGGCTGCGGAAAATGGGGTCTTCAAATGCCAGAGAAGCATCGATCCATTGCCATCCGGCAACCTCGAAAGCATTCATGACGTCGGGAAGCACGAAAGCATTCAGTGGATTGAAATGCATCAGCAAAGTATGGCGGATATCGCGGCCAAAAACGTCGAGAGCGAGTTGACGATAGAATGCGGCGCGATCCAGGAGATGCGCGACCAGGTAATCGCGGTACGGAGTGATTGCGGCTTTGGGTTGCTTGGCGAGCCGGTCGACGAAGCGCTGGCTGACGTACCAGTCGGAAGCGTCAATGGTGACATGGCCGACGCGGTAGCCGCGCTCCTTGAGCAAAAGGCGAAAACGATCGCGCTTGTCCGCCGTGTCGCCTTCCTTCAAGAAGGGATATCGGAATAGCGCCGTGCGGTTGTGATAGGGAGCGATCACCTTTTCGTTTTTCAGAAAATCGACGGCGAAATCCGCGTAACTCGTTCGCTCGCCATAGAGCTTATGCGAATAGGAATGATTGCAGATGAGATGGCTAGCCTGATCCCAGGCGGTAAGCAGCTTGGCCCCGTCGGCGTCGTCTACGCGAATCCCGCAAACGAACAGCGCGGCGCGGACGTCTTTCTCGGAAATCGCTTTCAATATCCTGCTATTGGCTTCCTGCCATTTGAGGACGGATCCGAGGGAGAGCGTCGGATCGTCGAGGGTGAGGGCGAGTTGGGGCCGCGCAGAATTGTTGGGAGAAGTTTTTGGCGCGGCACCTTGTAGAAAAAGAGAAGCGCGAAGGGCAGGAGGAAGGAGCTGAGAGCAAACCGTGGCCGAGACGGTCTTAATTGCGTGAGAGAGAAATCTGCGACGTTTCATGGCAATAACCTCAATGAAGGGAATGCATCCAAGATCGAGCACGCAAAAACAAGGAAGTGAGTGGGCTTGCAGAGGATGAAGGCCGCGTGGAGCGAGATTTTTCAACCGCACTGGCATCATCTGTGACCGCGTATGGCTGTCCGGTATGCGGGTGAATGTAGAGGCTGCGCATTTCGGTGCGATTGAGGGGACGGGCGCCGCGGCGCCCAAAAACCGCCACTTGGTTGCCGGACTCGTCGACGGCGCGGTCGCGGTCGATACCCTTCGAGACGGCGAGGGCAGGGCCGCGGGTGCGAACAGTGGCGATGAGCTTAGGAGTCGGGCGCGGGCTGAAGCCGGAAAAATGCGCGGGGTCGTCCCAAGGGGAAAGAATCTGCAAGACGCGCAGGCCGTTCTTCCCGTCAGCGACAAAGGCGAAGGCGCTGGCAGCGACCATGCCGATCTTCACGTCGTTCACGTCATTGAGCTGGCCTTCGGCAGTGAAGAGCTGGTCGAGTTTCGGCGCATCAGGTTTTTCGACGTCAATGATGGCGAGGCCCTGTTTCCCTGCCGAAACATAAGTATAGGTTCGCGCCACATAAATGTTGCGGGCGTCTTCGAGGGGGACGAGGGCGCTAGGGATTGGTTTTGGTTGTGCGAGGTCGGTCACGTCGAGAACTTTCAGCCCGTCATGATCGACGATGAACGCGTAGCGGAATTGCACACCAATGCCGCGGGGATCGTTGAGTTGCGGAGCGCCGATGGTCGCGGTGATACGAGGAGCGAGCGGATTGTCCAGGTCGACGACCACGAGTGCTTTGTCCGTGAGGATGTAAGCAAACGTTCCAGCGATGGTGATTCGCCGCGCGCCAGTGAGAGCGCCGCCCGGATTAAACGCCAGGGCGCGCTTCAAGAAATTATTGGCGGGGTTGCCGTCGAGGAGCGTGCCAACGCCGGGGCTCTTCGATTTGAGATTTGGGTCGCCCACGACAACAAGCCCTTCTTCTTTGTCCGCGACGTAAAGGAAGCCGTAGAGCGAGTGGATCGTCTGCTCCTCGTTTTCCGGCAACTGCTGGCGAAGAGGATCCACGGCGAGCGTCGTGGGTGAGGCAACGGCGAGCGCGTTTTTCGTCGGAACGTAAAATTTCTGGCCGAGGGGCGAAACCGGTGCTGTCGTGACTTTCTCGGAGAAATTCTTGTTGTCAATGTTAGCGATGTCATAGACGCGGAGGCCGCCGGGGCCGAGAGCGGCGTAGGCGTACTCTCCGCGGGTTTGAACGTCGAGAACGTTGCCGGAATGCTCGGCGGCGGCGCTGAGCTCGCGGTGGTGATTCACAAATTTGTTGTAATTGTCGGGATAGGCGATACGTTGCAAATCGCTTCCGTAAATGGCCTCCGGTTCGTCGTGCTCCGCCACCGCAATCGCTTCGAATCCCTTGTTGCCGGTGGCGACGTAAACGTAGCGGCCCATGAAGTTCATGAAGTTCGTTCCCTGAAGCAACAGTTGCGCCATCCAGGCGTTGTTGTCATTCTGCGCGGAGACGTGGCAATCGCTGCACTGTTTGGTCTCTTTGGCGCGCACAGTGTGCGGCACAAACGTGGAGAAAGCCTGGCCGGAAAAACCCGGTGCGGAGATGGTTTGCTGCGTGTAATAAAGCCAATCGCGATTGGCGTTCTGGGAACTGACGAGAACGGCGCAGGATGAGCGCGCCGGGGCGATGCGATGTCCGGTGACGGTGCCATCGACTCCAAGCATGTAAATGTCGTCGCGCAAAACCTGGAAATTGTAGCTCGTGTAATTTTTCGTGAGCAGGCCTTCGTTGTGCAACATCGGCTTGCGCGCGTTGGCAGTCATCTCCAGATGGCAGCCGAAACAGGTAGGCGTCCAGGAAGTGTGGCAGGAGTAGCAGGTCATGCTGCTGTTGGCGTGCGCAAGAGAAGCATCGTCGCCGGGCATTTGCGAAGCCACGACGCCATCTTTATTCATCAGCTTCGCGCGAAGTGATTTCTCGCTGAAATGCACGTTGCCGGGCGTGATGCTGTCCATCGTCTGAACAATCTCCCACTCCTTGGTCTCTTCGGACATGGAGCGCTGAAATAACTTTCCATCGCGCCATTCGAACCGGTGCAATCCCCAGGGAGTCCGAAGCGCATCGAGATGGCGGCCGCCTTCCGGCGCCGCGGGGCCTGATGTCACGAGGGCGGCTTTCCTTCGAATCGTGCCGTGGCAATCCACGCAATCGATTTCGACGGCGGCGCGCGGCTCGCCGTAAATTTTTCCATTGCCGTGATTGTCCTGTGCAAAGTGACAATCATTGCACTGCATTCCTTTTTCAAGATGAATGTCCGCAAGGTGAACCGCTTTGCCGAAACGATCCGGGTCGTCAAACGTAATCTGCTTGCCGTCCTTGTCGAGCCAATTCCCTTTCCGGTCGTGATTGAAAACGGCACGGAAAACCCAGCCATGCCCATGAAAATCAGCAAACTGCGTTGTCTGCAATTGCTTGTTGAATTCGGCACTGCCTACATTCTCGAGGAATTTCTCGTCGCTCCAGAGCCCGCGAACCGCCGCGCCTTCCGGATTGCGTTCGAGAGATTGAGAGCGCTGCTCTTCCGTCGGATGGCGCTGCTCCTTCGGATACATTTTGTCGGCATCCATTTCGTTGTCCCACCAGGTAAGTCCGAAATACGTAGTGACCATGTTCGTGCCCGGATGGATGTGGCAGATCATGCATTGGCTAGAAGGAATCGAGCGCGTGAAAACGTGTTTGATGGGATGGCCGGACTCGTTCTTCGGGATGGCCGGATCGGAAGAAGCGCTGAACCCGGAGTGGCCGAACGGCGCGTAGGCGCCGGAATGCAATGGATCGCGGTCGTTCGCGTAAATCACGTGGCAGGCCGTGCATCCGCTGCCGCGATAGTCGCCCGGATGATCGTTCGTGCCGGGAAGCGACAGGATGGGGTCGAGCAATCTCGTTTTCTGCAAGCCGAGAAAAACCGGATCGGTGCGTAGTTCGGTGCCGAAGCCGCGGTCACTGAGCTTATCGTCTGGTTTGCCGGGATCTTCTTCGCGATTGGGATTGCCAATCTCAGACTCTTTGCGCCCGCCGCGTTCGAACACGCGCAGGACGTTGCCTGGCTGAGAAGTTTCCCAGCGGAAGAGTGGGTCGAGTTCGGGAATCACACCCTTGGCGCGAGTCTCTTCGGGTGTTGGCTTGGGAGAAGTCTTGATCGATTGTGGCACTCCATCGCGACTGTAGCTTTCTCCGAATCGCGTGTTTTTTGCGGGATAGCTGCCGTTGTTGTAGAGCGCCGCGCTCCAGAGCATTCCTGCGTGGGTCATCATGCTGGTAGAGACGGCGCGCGTCTCCGCGGTATGGCAGCCGGCGGCGCCGCATGTTTCGGGAGCGACGCGCAGGTCCCCCGGATTCACGAACTTGATGAATTCAGCGGACTCCGCCAACCATTTTGTAAAAGTGCGTTCGGGAAGATTCGAACGATTGCGAAAGCTCGCGCCGCGCGGCTGGACGTGGGCTTTTTCCTTCGCGGAATTGTATTCGGGTGAATTCAGCGCTGCTCCCGATGAGACCGAAATGGAAGCGTTGCCTCCGTGACAATCCGTGCACCCAAGATGAACGGTCTTTGTGGGATGCATGGTGGGTTCATCCGTCGAGGTGTGGCAGGAAACGCAGCCGGAAGATTTGCGATCGGCTTCCTCCTGCGATTGGCCGCCGAACGGCGCAGACTCTTGCGACGCGCGCCCGGGAAGCCTTGAGCTGGCGTGCAGGGCAAAGAAAAAAGATAACGTAGAGACACAGAGAACGCAGAGGGTTCGCAGAGAGGCAGAGCCGAATTGTTGTTCGTTATTCATGCTCGGAAATCTCAGAAAGTAAGCTTCACGGAGCCGAATAGCGAGAAGAGCGTGCGGCCCGTGTAGATATCTTTGAAACCCTGGCCGGGCTGGAGCGCGGAAGCGCCGCCGGTGAGAACGATATTCTCCGAGAGCGGCGGGCGATATTCGACGCCGATGCCGAAGTCTTCGCCGATAGTGTGGTGAATCGGCGATTGGAACAGAAGGAATTCGAGCGTCTCGGTGCGTTCGAAACGAAGAAAGTTGAAATTGGCGAAGCCGCGAAGTTTTGGCGTGAGCTCGAAGTCTGCGCCGGCATTCGCAAGGAAAATCCCTGGGTTGACGAAATTAGCCTGACCTTCTTCCTTGCTCGCACGAAGTGAAGGAATGAGGCTGCCGGGAGTCGTGAGGAGAATCCCGGAGCCTAGAAGGCGAATGCCCTCGCGATTCCAGAAACTAAAGAGTCCACCCGCAAAATTGGGGAGATCGACGATGGAATCAAATCCGCGTGCGCGGCCGTCGCGGGGATTGCCGTCGCCCGAAGTGTAGAAAGTGGAAACGCGGTAACGGATCCAGTCCTTGTCGTAGGAAATTTCAGCGGCAGCCATCTGCGCATTCACGGTGACGCGGCGTGCGGCAATGGGGTTGAATGTGTCCTCGCCGATCGCCTGGTAGAAGGCATGCGTGAGATTGAGGCGATGGATGTGACCGCTGCCAAGCCAGCCGAAATAGCCGACGCGAATGCCGTGAAGAAGCGGCCCCCCGGCCGGATTCTGGTTGATGACATTTCCGATCGGCGAAGGACGGACAAGGAACCCTTTGTCGTCATAGTGCAAGCTGGGATCGTCCTTGTTCCAAGCGGCGACAAATTCCGCCGTGTAGCCGGGAAAAAAGAAATCCTGGAGATAGACGTTGCCGAGAAGCGCCTGCTGGTGACGGCGGTCAAAAGTATTGAGGCCGCTGTTGGTGTTTTTTTCGAGGAAATGGAAGTAGGCGAGATTGTATTCGATGCGGTCGCTGTGAAGATTGCCGAAGATGCGCAGGGCCGGTTGCTCGTCGACGAAAAGAAAACCGCGGAAGTCGGCGTTGAACTGCTGGATGCCCGCGCGCGCGGAAATGAAATCGTAATTGGGGCCGAGATCGTGAAGCTTCACCTCGACGAAAGCCTCCTGGAGGCCTGCATGATCGTCGAAGCGGTTGGTGCCGCTGCGCGGATCGGGGCCAACGATGCCGAGTTCGCGGACTTTCAAATTGTTGAGGCTGAGCTCCGGAGTGATGCGGATCCGCCAGTCGACAGGCTTGAAGGCCGCGTCGCCATGAAATAAATCAAGAGTGAAACGAATCGTTTGATCGAAAAAGGACTGCTCCCCCTTGCCGAAAAATCCGGAGCTGCCCGGACGCTCCGTGCTGACGTTGCTGGGAGACGGAACGCGGCGTCCATCAAAAAAGCTTTCGGACGAAGCGGTAATATTCAAAAAAACTTGCTGACCGAAACGCTCGGGCCAGATGGGCTCGTCTCCTTTGAGGCGATTGCGGTTGAAAGGATCGTACCAGCGGTGTTTGGTGTAAACGTACTCGCCCCGTTGCGAGTAGCGGCGGTAATCGGGCTGCTCGAGGGCCCAGCGGTTTGGAACGGTGTTGTAGATGTCGGCCACAGGAGGAAGCGTGTCCGGCGAAATATTCTCAATGTACTTGGGATCGGAATCGAGGCGGTGACGAAACTCGCGATAAGCGCCGAAAGAAGGTGGCGCTTCGGCGGAAAGCGCGGGACCAAGTTCGGGAAGACGAGGAAGGCGCGAGCGCGTTTCCATTGCAGCGACGGTGACAAGAGAGATTTCAAGGGTCACAACTTCGTTAGCTTGCAGGGTGAGGTCGTCAACAACAAACGGCGCGTAGTCCTTCACTTCGACACGGAGTTGGTAATGCCCCGGCGGCAGCGGAAAAATCCGGAAGACGCCTTCGGCTGAAGTTGTAGCGCTGAAGACTTGACCGGATTGCGCGTTGCGCAGCGTAACGATGGCGGCGGCAACTGGTAGCAGAGTGCTGGCAGAGTTCGCCTCGCGGACGAGGCCATCGAGCGCGGCAGTGGTCTGCGATTGTTGGCGGGGAATGCGCTGTGGCGGGCCCTGCTCGCTCGATTGTTTCGGGGAGTCTTGCACCGGTGGAGCAGATTGGCCTGAGAAGTTTGCAGTCGCCCTTGGTGCAAATACCAAATTGGCAAAGCAGCACAGCGCGCAGAACGCGCGTCGAACCTGCCGCGGAGAAAAAAAGATCATGCGTTCGGCCTGAACGGAATCATGAAAAAAGGAATCGCGTACTAGCTAACAATATCGAGAAGACGCGGGCAACACTTTTCCCACATGTGTGGAGACATTCGATAACACTGCGAACGTTCGCGCCATTCACCAGTACGCGCAAGCTCCGGGCAAATCCGTTGAGAGGCCGTAAGCGACTGTGGTACCAACGAAGATACTCTCTCGATGACGACCACTCACACTCTGCGAAAGCCAGTGGAAGCGCGATGCGCGTTGCAGCAGCGAAAGAAAACGCTGGCGCTGGGCATTTTTCTGGCTTTGGGAATCGCCGGAGCGCTCGCCATGCTGCTGATTGGTTGCGGCAGCGGAAGCAGCGCGCCGGCTCCACCTCCGCCCGTCGCGTCGGTACAACCTCTGCAGACAGTCGATGTCCAGAATATCGTGCAAGCAGCCGTCAATTCCGTGAATGTGGACATGGCCCTGGCTGTAGTGGACCGCGCGGGATTCGTCTTGGGCGTGTTTCGAACGCAGAACGCTCCGATAACAACAAACGCAGATTTTGGGCAAGTTCAGAACGCAAACGATGTGGCCGTGGCGCTAGCGCGGACCGGCGCGTTTTTCAGTAATGATCAGGCGCCGCTGTCTTCGCGAACCGTGCGGTTCATCAGTGGAATCCATTTTCCCCCAGGTGTGATGAACCAGCCGCCCGCGGATTTGTACGGGATTGAGAACACCAATCGTGGCTGCACTCTGATCAACGACCCCAATTTTCCGAACAAGATTCCTCCTTCCCTGGCGCTGGGCGGCGGATTCGGCTTGGGAGTGATCACCGGCAAGGCCGACGTAATGGATTCGAACGCAGCGGCGGTGAATCCCGGTGGCGTGCCAATTTTCTACAAGAACGTGGTGGTCGGCGGAATCGGCGTCGTGACCGCATCGAGCAATCTGAATGTCGCCGAGTACGCGGCTTTCGCGGGTTCGACAGCAGCGCGCGGGGGACCGGCCGACAAGTTTGGGCCGACGCCCGCGGCTCCGGGAGTGGTCTTTATCGGAGGTATTGCGCTGCCGTTTGTGGATCAGACTTCGCGGCCATCGGGATTCTCAGCGGGGCCTGTCGATGGAACGGGAAGCTATGTGGTCGCGCCATCGAACAGTCAGGGGCAACCGCCCGAGGGCGATCTGATTACACCGGCAGCCGGACCGCTCGGTGGGCTCAGCGCGCTGGACGTTACGCAAATTCTGAATAACGCTGAGGCAACGGCGAACATGACGCGCGCAGCGATTCGATTGCCGCTCGGTTCGCGGGCGCGCATGGTGATCGCCGTGGCGGATCTGGATGGAACAATCATCGGCTTGCGACGAATGCAGGATTCCACAGTTTTCAGCATCGATGTCGCGGCGACCAAAGCGCGAAACATGGTTTACTTTAATAGCGCCGCTCGGACCGCCGCGGATTTGAATGGCGTGCCGATGGGAACCGCGGTGACGAACCGAACGATTAGTTTTGGCGCGCAACCTCTCTATCCCCCGGGGATTGATGGATCGAACGCGGGGCCATTTTTCAATCTGTATACGATGGACCTTGCCAATCCCTGCACGCAGGGATTCCAAAGCGGCGCGGCAAATTCGAACAAGAGTGGAATTGTTTTTTTCCCGGGGAGTGCAGGTTTATTTCGAAACGGTGCCCTCGTTGGCGGATTGGGAGTGAGCGGCGACGGCGTGGATCAAGACGATTATGTAACGAGCGGCGGCACAGCCGGATTTGAAGCTCCGACAAATATCCGCGCCGATCAAATCATGGATCAGGGCGTACGGCTGCCGTACTTCAAATTTCCCAGGAATCCCACCAACTAGATTTCGGTATCACGCGCGGCGCGCTGCTTTTTTGCGCTTGGAGATTTTCGTAAGCGCACGCGTATACGCCTCCATCGTTTCGGGAACTGCCCGGTTGTAAATGAACTGTCCTTCGCGGCGGCAGGCGATCAGTCCAGCTTCGCTCAGAATTTTCAAGTGATGAGAAACGGTTGCGGGCGTGACGCCGCGCAGGGAGACGATTTCTCCGCAATTCATGTGGCGCGTTCCGGAAATGGCCTCGAAGATTCTCAATCGGGTCGCGTCGGCCAAGGCTTTCGATATCTTTTCGATTTGGGCTCTATCCATAGGCGAATATTCACCCTTAGCTGATCCAGGATCCGCTTGACAGTGCTCCTTCAGGAGTCATTTTGACACCCATCGAGATAACGTGCAACCGAATAGTTAGACGCTCATCTAAGTATCGAACCCTCAAGAGAGAGGCCAAACGGCAAGGCCTTGAGGCTTTGGATTTTGAGAAAGAATCGATTGGGAGGCTGTCATGAAGAGACTCGAAGGAAAAGTAGCGGTTGTGACCGGGGGAAACAGCGGCATTGGGCTGGCCTCAGCGAAGCGTCTGCAAGAAGAAGGCGCGCGTGTGGCTATTGTGGGCCGCAGCAAGAAGACGCTGGACGAGGCGGTGAGAACGATCGGCAACGGCGTGCTGGCAGTGCAGGCGGACGTGTCTGTTGCGAAGGATCTAGACAAGCTCTATGCCACGGTGTCGCAGAAGCTGGGCAAAATAGACATTTTGTTTGCGAACGCGGGGATTTACAAATTTGCGCCTCTGGCGGCCACCTCCGAAACTCTTTACGACGAATTGTTCGACATCAACACCCGGGGCGTTTACTTCACCATCCAAAAAGCATTGCCTCACCTCAATGACGGCGCTTCGATCATTGTGAATACTTCGGTAGCGGGCGAAATCGGCGTGCCGAACGGCACGGCGTATGCGGCCACGAAGGCTGCGCTGCGTTCGTTCACCCGATCGATCGCGGCCGAACTGGTGGAACGCGGCATCCGTGTGAACGCCGTGAGCCCGGGACCGATCGAGACGCCGGCCGGATTTGCCCGCACGGGGCTCTCCAAAGAAACGATGGACGAAATGCTTAAAGGCTTTATTTCCATGGTGCCTATGAAGCGAATCGGACAGCCAGAGGAGATCGCCGGAACTGTGGCGTTCCTCGCATCGCAGGATGCGTCCTTCATCACGGGCGCAGAGATCCCCGTCGACGGCGGGCTGGGGCAAATCTAAACGCGGGCTCCCGCATAACTGGAAAGAGGCGGACACAAGTCCGCCTCTTTTTGTTTTTTGGAAGCCCGTCATTTCGCACCTCCGGAAGGATCGGGGGAGGTTGCCGTGTTCACATCGAGAAACCATTTGTGGGCGGTGTCACCGGGTGCGTAACAGTTGCCGTCAGGCGCGTACTTGGCTGGACAATGCGCGGTGAATTCTTTGCGGCGCGGCGACTGCGCGAATTGCCATACGGTAGCTCCGTCAATGCCGCTGTCTGATGGCGCTGGAGGATCGCGTGGGAACGCGCAACCTGGTGACGGCGGACAGGCGTCGTTGTAAGCCCAGAGGGTGAAAGCCCGCGACTTGAAAAAAAGGTCCGAGATAATATCGTCGGCTGTGGTGATGGTGGTATGGGGATCCTCTGTCACGGGCATGCCCGAACAGTAGAATCCTCCCTGGTAGTCCCGCGTCGTAAGAGTCCATAGCCAGCCTTGGATATAAGAGTGGTATGCGGGCGATAAACGACCGCCTTCTTCGATATCGAGAAATATGATTGTGTCGCGTGGAAAGCCGTCGTTTTTGGCTGCTTCGGCAGTGACAACAGCATCCTGTTCGCCCGTTCGCCGGGCATGTTCTGCGTTCTTGAATTCGCGGCTATCCCGCCCGCGATACAAGACTAAGAAGCCGAAGCCGTGAGAGAGAAGCAGTTTGCGCTTCCCTTTCCAGGTGCTCGTTTTCTCGCCTGGGGGCGGGCTGAGCCAGTAACTTGCAAACGAGAACGTCTTGCGCAGAAGAGGCAACGCGGCATCGCCTGGATAAATGTTGCGGTCGAAACCTAGATAGAAGCGTGAAGCAGCAGCCTGTGGGGCGGGCGCGGGGGCGGCGGTGATCAGGGCAATGAGAAGCAGGGCGGCGAGCAGAACGATCGTAGAAAGATACTTAACACAGAGTGCGCGGAGTGCACAGAGGCCACAGAGAAGAGCGGAAGAGGCACGAGCGGGTATCATAGTCAGCCTTCGCGAAGTTTGTGGCCGGCGAGATTGCCGAGGCCGTCGTAGGCCGCGTACTTGTAGAGTTCGCTGAGCGTCGGATAGTTGAAGACTTGCTCGATGAATTCGTCGAGGGTGAGGCCGTTGTCTAGGACCATCATGCCGACGTGGATGAGCTCGGTGGCGTTTTCGCCAATGATGCTGACGCCGAGAAGCTTCTTATCGGCGCGGGCGAAGATGAGTTTGAGCATCCCTGCCGTGTCGCCGGTGATGTGCCCGCGGGCGTTATTGGCGTAGAGCGCGCGGCCGACGACGTAGTCGATTCTCTTTTCCTTGCAGGATTCTTCGGTTTCGCCGGCAGCGGAAATTTCCGGAATCGTGTAGATGCCCATAGGAAGCAAAGAGGCAACGCGCTCTTTGTACTTCAGGCCAAAAGCATGACAGGCGGCGACGCGGCCCTGCTCCATGGAAGTGGAGGCCAGTGCGGGGAAACCGATGACGTCACCGGCAGCGTAAATATGTGGCACAGCCGTGCGGTAGTGCTCGTCAACGGGGATATAGCCGCGATCGTTGATAGCCAGTCCGGATTTTTCAAGCGCAAGGCCGTCTACGGCGGCGCGGCGGCCCGCGGCGAACAGGGCGGCATCGGTTTCGAGGATTTTGCCGCTCTTCATCGTCAGGCGGACGCCGCTAGCGGAGTTTTCGGTTTTGACCGGACGCTCGCTAGACAGGAAATGCATGCCAAGAGCAGCGAGGCGGTCGCGAAGACGGTCGGAAATCTCGTTGTCGAGAAACGGAAGCAGACGGTCGCGGCCGTCGACGAGAGTGACGTCGACTCCGAGGGCTTTGAAGATGGAAGCATACTCGCAGCCGATGACACCGCCGCCTATGACGGCGAGGCTTTTGGGAATGCGGTCCAACTGAAGAAAGGTGTCGGAATCGAAGGTGTGAATGTCGTCGAAGGCGATCTCCGGGGGACGATGGGGCTTGGAGCCGGTGGAAATGATAATGACTTCTCCTTTTAATTGACGCTTGCCCTGAGCGCCAGAGACGGCGACGGTATGAGGATCGAGGAAAGCGGCCTGGCCGCGCACGAGCTCGATGTTATGGAGCGCGAGGTTTTTCAGAATGCGCTGGCGCTCCATTTCGACAACTTCACGCTCGTGGTGCATGAAATCGTGGACCGTTAGGTTTTCCTTGAGCGAATAATCGATGCCGTAGAGGCCGCGTTGTTTGAGGCCGGAGAAATAAAGGGCCGATTCACGGAGAGTCTTGCTCGGAACGGTGCCGGTGTTGATGCAACTGCCGCCCATGTGTTCGGCGCGCTCGATAACCGCGACGCGTTTGCCGAAGTAGGCGGCCTGGGCGCCAGCTTTTTCGCCCGCGGGGCCGCAGCCGATGACGATCAGATCGAAATTGTCGCTGAAGGTCACAATCCCCCCGTAGAGTCCTGGTTTACGATGTGGCCGCCCTTATCCTGGAGAATTGTAGGAGAAGGGGTCTGGGGAAGGGGACGGCATTTGAGTCCCTTTCTCCAGCAGTCCTTTAGAATTCTTTTTGCTGTTCTCTTTGTTCTCAAAAAACTCCATCGTCGCGCTTCGAGATTCGGCCTGGCATTCGGTCTTTTGCTCGAATTCTTCCGGGGATCGATAGCCCAGCGCTGAGTGCAACCGCTGCCGATTGTAATACTGTTCGATGAACTCTTCGATGTTCGCTCGTAAATTTTCTAGATCATCGTACTTGTTGGCGTAGATTTCTTCCCGCTTCAGTGTCTTCATGAAGCTTTCGCAACTGGCATTGTCGTACGGGTTTGCCGGCCGACTCATGCTTGGAACCATGTGGTGCTTCTCGAGGATGGCTATATATTCCGCGTGAGCGTATTGAAATCCCCGATCCGAGTGATGCACCAGGCCGGGTGCGGGCTGTCGGCGCTCGATGGCTTGCTCCAGCGCTCCGATGGTGAGCCGTACGGCTAGTGTGCGATCCAAAGCCCAGCCCACCACTTTGCGAGAGAACCCATCGAGGATCACCGCCAAGTAGACAAATTCCGCCTTCAGCCGAATGTAGGTGATGTCCGCTACCCAAAGCTGATTGATCCCGCTCAGCTTCATCCGAGCAGCTAAGTTCAGATATACCTCGAACTTGTGGCTCGAGTCCGTGGTGACCTTGAAGCGCTGCGGTTGGAGGCCCAGCAGGTTATCTTCCCGCATGATCCGCACCACACGCTTGTGATTGATCTGCATTCCTCGACGGTGCAGCTCCGCGGTAATCCGTCGATAACCGTACCGGCGGCGATGCTCGAGGGCAATCTGTTGGATTACAGATCGCACCTCCAGCTCCTCCTCAGCAGGTTGTTGCTCTTTCAGCGAGCGGTAGAAACTTCTGCGACTGACCGGCACCAACTGGCACAGGCGTTCGATGCTCAGGCTGCCTTGCAAAAGCATTACTTCTCGGATCTGCTCGTAGATGCTGTCTCGCCAGTTCCGCCGCGCTTCTGGCGTCGAGCCTCGACTTTTTGCAAGACACCTTTGAAAAAATCCACCTCCAGGGTCTTCTCTGCCAAAAGCTGCTTCAAGCGATGGATTTCTTTGCGGTGAGCTGATGCGTGCGTGCTGGGCCGCGACGCTTCTTGTCCTGGTTCAACCATCTCCAGCTTCCTGCG